>Ga0256834_1000800_pt1 | contig 22210 bp, 22 predicted proteins | sample 4281140metaG_FD_190536 | JGI IMG/M metagenome (GOLD analysis project Ga0256834, IMG submission 190536) | Hydrothermal vent microbial communities from East Pacific Rise, Pacific Ocean - 4281-140 | ecosystem: Environmental > Aquatic > Marine > Hydrothermal vents | place: Pacific Ocean: East...
GTAGCACTACTGATGCATCTTAAGCACGTATCACTTAAAGAGTATGAGATGATGAGAGTAGGAGCAGTTACTTCTAAACTTGTGACCGATGTAGAAACCATAGATGGCTTTGTGAGTTCTACTATCTCTAAACTTATTGTGGCAGTGTTATTGCTTCTTTTTTCAGCATTTGTTTTACTCTGGATACACTGGCAGTTAGCCATTTTTATCTTGATAACCAACCCCATAGTGGTACTTTTTACTGTAAAGCTTGCTCGCAACATAGGTGAGTTAAAGAAAGAAGAGAACAAAGCGGTAGAATTTTTTCAGTCTTCACTCACTGAGACATTAGAACTCTTTCACCAGATACGTGCAGCCAATAAAGAGAGCTATTTTTTTGAACACAGTCGCATCAAAGCAGATGAATTACGCACGCACTCCATAAACTATGGCTATAAAAGTGACAGAGCACTCAAATACTCTTACCTTGTTTTTTTAGCAGGGTATGAGATATTTAGAGCAGTAAGCATTTTGGCAGTGGCATATTCAGACCTTTCTGTGGGCTTGATGTTAGCTGTGTTTTCTTACCTTTGGGTGATGGTTACACCCATACAAGACATTATAAACTTCCAATACGTACTTTCAACAGCTAAGGCTGCATGTAAGCGTATAGAGAGCATTTATGCTATGGAGCAAGAACCTAAGATAGAAGAGACACATAATCCTTTTGAGGGTAAACATGCTGTAGATATTGAAGTAAAAAACCTCTCTTTTGCTTACCAAGAAGAGAAACATATTTTAAGAGAAGTGACGATGCATATTAAAGAGGGTAGCAAGGTTGCAATTGTAGGAGCGAGTGGTTCAGGCAAGACGACATTTTCCAATATACTTGTAGGCTTTTATCCACTAGATGAAGGAGAGATACTTTATGGCGGTGTCTCAAATAAAAACTTGAAACTTTCTACCATAAGAGAAAATATTCATCTCATCTTGCAACATCCTAAACTCTTTAATGATACAATGCTGTTCAATCTAACGCTAGGCAAAGAGTATGAACCAGATGTAGTTCTTGAAGCACTACATATCGCTCAACTCGATGATGTCATAGAACGTTTAGATTTGGGACTTGATACACTCGTTGGAAAAGACGGTATCAAGCTCAGTGGAGGGCAGAGGCAAAGGGTTGCCATTGCTAGAATGATTTTAGCTAATCCTAAAGTGGTCATTTTTGATGAATCAACGTCTGCGTTGGATGTGCATACAGAGGTAAAACTTTTTGAAGCACTACAGGACTTTTTGGCTGAAAAAACAGTGATTACTATCGCACATAGATTGAGCACGATTAAAAGTGCAGAATATATCTATGTATTAGAAGATGGTTATGTAGTTGACAGTGGTTCACCTAAAGAGCTATTGTCAAAAGATAAGAGTTATTTTAGCTCGATGATTTAAGGAATATTTTGGATATTTTTCAAGCGATAATTATAGGGATTATCGAAGGTTTTACAGAGTTTTTACCTATTTCATCAACAGGACACATGATAGTTGCTTCTGAATTTTTAGGTGTATCTCAAGATGCACTTACTAAAGCGTATGAAGTCATTATACAATTTGCTGCGATACTGGCTGTAATGCTCATCTATAAAGAAAAAATGACATTTAAAAAAACAAAACTATGGACAAAACTTTTTGTTGCCTTTTTACCACTTGCCGCAGTTGGCTACATCTTTAAAGACCAAATCAAAGCACTTTTTACTGTTGAAACGGTAGCATGGATGTTTATAGTTGGGGGTATTATTTTTCTCATTGTAGAATATTTCTATGAAGAAAAAGAGTCTCATGTTAGTGAGGTAGAAGAGGTTACTTTTGTGCAGGCTATTTGGGTAGGTATCGCCCAAGTTTTTGCACTCATTCCTGGTACATCAAGAGCAGGGGCTACTATTATTGGTGGTTTACTGGTAGGACTAGATAGAAAAACATCCACAGAGTTTTCTTTTCTTTTAGCTATTCCTGTGATGACGGCAGTAAGTGGCTATGATTTACTTAAACATTATCAAGAGTTTGCAGATGCAAATTGGGCTGCATTTATCGTAGGTTTTGTGACAGCTTTTGTAGTTGCATACATTACTATCAAACTTTTTCTTGTATTTCTAGAACGTTTTACCTTTGTGGCATTTGGAGTGTATAGGATTATATTTGGCGTTATTTTATTGATGGTGATATAGCTTCGACAGGCTCAGCTACCGTTTTCTGTAGGTCGGGGTATCCTCACCCCGACATTTTACATTGGATTTATAGAATCTCTTATGAGAGTTTCTATTAAGTTCAAAATATTTTTGGACAAATTTGTAGGACAGGTTTTGTATCTGTTCAAAGGAATAAAATGAAATTTTCTGAGTTTAATTTTCACAAAGACCTTGCAAAAGGTGTGAAGATAGCAGGGTTTAAAGAACCAAGCCCTATTCAAGAAGAGGCGATACCTATTATCGCTTCTGGTTCAGACTTAGTAGGACAAGCCCATACAGGTACAGGTAAAACAGCAGCTTTTGGTCTACCTATGATGGATAAATTAGCAAAAGGTGAGATAGAACGTGCATTGGTTATTACGCCTACACGTGAACTTGCTACACAGGTGGCAGATGAACTTTACCACTTAGGACGTTTTGCAGGTATTCGTACACTGACTGTTTATGGAGGTGTGGGCTATGGGAGACAAATTGCTCTCATTCATAAAGGTGTACAGATAGTTGTTGCCACGCCAGGTAGACTTAAAGACCTTTATAGAAAAGGAAAAATCGATGTTTTTAATCCTGAGATAGTTGTTCTAGATGAGGCAGATGAGATGCTTGATATGGGTTTCTTAGAAGAGATCAAAGAGATTTTTGAGTATATTCCTCAAAACAGACAGACACTTCTTTTTTCAGCAACAATGCCAGAACCTATTAAGCAGTTGGCAAATGATATTTTGTATCAACCAGAGTTTTTATCAGTTGTTGGAGATGAAGAGACTACCAATAATATTATCGATCAGCGTTACTATATGATAAATGAAAACCAAAGAGATGAAGCATTGGTAAAACTTCTTGAAACTGAAGAGACAAATAAATGTATCGTATTTTGTCGTATGAAACGTGAAGTAGATAGAGTAGCTGAACACTTACAAGCACTGGGCTTTAACGCATCAGGATTACATGGTGACTTAGAACAAAGAGACAGAGAGACAGTTATCAAAGCGTATAGACGTGGAGAAACAAAGATTATGGTAGCAACAGATGTGGCAGCACGTGGACTAGATGTGAAAGATGTGTCTCACGTATTTAACTTCCATATACCATTTGATCCACAGTCTTATGTACACCGTATCGGTCGTACTGGACGTGCAGGTAAGAGTGGACAAGCGATTACTTTGGTCACTACAGAAGAGTTTAGAGAGCTTCAGCGTATACAAAAAGAGGTAGGTGCGGAGATGCGTCTAGCTACACTTCAAGGTGGGGAAGGACTCGATGACACAGGACGTGAATATCTAGCAGAGCAGATACGTGATATACATATACACAATGATGCGGCTGATATGCTTACATATATGAGTGAAATGGATAAAGAATTACTTTTAGAAAAACTGATGTCTCGTCTTATCTCACAAGAGAAAAAGCATATCGGAACGCAAATTGGTTTTGATCAAGAGACTGTAGATGAGATGATGCAAGGGTACATGGGTGAACAAAAAGCTACCCGAAATAACAATCGCAGAAGAAAGAGAAGATAATTCTTCTTTTTTATCTGCTATCAAGCAAAAGTATTTTAGAATTTCATAACTAAACTAGTATAAGGTTGGGGTATAAAATGGAAATTGATTTAGTAGGCGAAGGCCTTAAATTTATGGTTTTAGGGATGCTTATAGTGTTTGTATTCCTTTTGGTGCTTGTCCAAGTGATGAAGCTACAAGCAGTACTTATTAATAAATTCTTCCCAGAAAAAGCACCTGAAGTTCCCGATGCATCCAATGCTACGGCTACACAAGACTCAGAACATGTTGCGGCTATTGTTGCTGCAGTGACAGAATTTAGAAAACAATCATAATAGAAGGTATTATAAATGGCTAAAAAATATATTGATATAATGGATACTACTTTTAGAGATGGATTTCAGTCTGTCTTTGGTGGTCGTGTTCTTATGGATGACTTCTTTCCTGCAGTTGAAGCAGCGAAACAAGCAGGAATAACGCATTTTGAATTTGGTGGGGGAGCAAGATTTCAGTCTCTTTACTTCTATTTACAAGAAGATGCATTTGAGATGATGGATGGTTTTAGAGAAATTGTTGGACCAGATGCAAACCTACAAGTACTCTCACGTGGTATTAATACTGTAATGTTAGATACAGGGTCACGTGAAATGATTGACCTCTTTGCTAAGATGTTTGCCAAACATGGTACAACTACGGTACGTAACTTTGATGCACTTAATGATGTTAATAACCTTGCTTTCTCTTCTGAAATGATTAAAAAGCATGGTATGAATCATGAAGTAGTTGTTACTATGATGGATTTACCTCCAGGATGTAAAGGTGCACATGATGTAGCATTTTATGAAAAGACACTGAGAAATATTTTAGATTCAGGTGTTGACTTTGATTCTGTCTGTTTTAAAGATGCATCAGGTACGGCTAACCCTCACAAAGTGTATGAGACTATCGCAATGGCAAGAAAACTTCTTGGCGAGAGTGTACATTTAAGACTACACACACATGAGACAGCAGGTGTCTCTGTAGCAGCATATCTTGCTGCACTTGAAGCAGGAGCAAATGGTATCGATATGGCAGCATCACCAGTATCTGGTGGTACTTCACAACCAGATATTTTGACAATGCTTCATGCAACAAAAGGAACCAACTATAACCTTGGTGATTTAAAACTTGATAAAGTACTTAAGTATGAAGAGAGACTCAAAGAGTGTTTATCTGAATATATGATACCACCTGAAGCAACACAGGTTTCTCCTCTTATTCCATTCTCTCCTATGCCTGGTGGGGCTTTGACAGCCAATACTCAGATGATGAGAGACTCTGGTGACTTAGGAAAGTTTGATGAGGTCATCGCAGCGATGAAAGAAGTGGTAGAACGTGGTGGATATGGAACATCAGTTACCCCAGTATCACAATTTTATTGGCAACAAGCCTATGCAAACGTGATGTTTGGTCCATGGAAGCAGATTGCTCCTGGATATGGTCGTATGGTACTTGGTTACTTTGGTAAAACACCAGTAGAAGCGGACAAAGAGATTATCGAACTAGCATCTCAAAAGCTTAAGCTTGATCCTACCACTGAAAACCCTTTAGACATTGCAGATAAAGATGAAACAAAATCTATTGCACACTGGACTAAAGTGTTGAAAGAAGAAGGATTAGAGACATCTGATGAAAACATTTTCATCGCAGGTGCTTGTGATCAAAAAGGTATTGCGTTCTTGAAGGGTGAAGGCCCTCTCATGGTAAGAAAAGGCAAAGAAAATAATAATTGTAGTGGAGATAAAGATATGGCAGGAAATTATACAGTAGTAGTAGATGGTAAACAATATAGTGTACAAGTAGCAGAGGGTGAAGGTGATATTCAAATTGCACCTGCTCCAGCAGCAACATCAGCGGCAGCACCAGTAGCAGCTGCTCCATCAGGAAAAGGAAGTGTTGAAATCAATTCTCAAACACCAGGTAACGTATGGAAAATACTTAAAAACCCAGGTGATACAGTAGCTGAGGGTGATATTATTATGATTCTTGAAGCGATGAAAATGGAAATCGATATTGCAGCACCACAAGCAGGTAAAATTGCTTCTATTAATGTCAATGTCAATGACGCAGTAGCAGACGCTCAACTTTTAGCCACAATGGAGTAAGTATGAACTTCAAACACCTTTTACTTTCTATGTTGTTTATAGTCACATTGTTTGGCAGTGTGGCAACAGCAAGTGAACATGGTGCAACTTCATCTGCACCACTGACACAAGAAGAGTTGATTGCACAAGAGAAAGCTACGTACAAGCCACAATCTGTGACGGAGTTGATAGCCTCTTTCTTTGGTACCACTGGACTTAATGCTATGATTAATCCTGAAGAAGGATTAAAAAATGCTCATGGACTAGAAGTTTCTACATTTGCACAAAGTTGGGGACGTGTGATTATGTTCATTATTATCTTTTTCCTTTTCTACTTAGCAATTGGAAAAAACTTTGAACCACTCTTACTTTTACCTATTGCTTTTGGTGGACTTTTAGCCAATATACCTATTGCAGATATGGCCGCTCCAGGGCATATGTTGGGTATTATTTATGAAATGGGTATAGCCAATGAGTTCTTCCCTCTACTCATATTTATGGGTGTAGGAGCGATGACAGACTTCGGTCCTCTACTATCCAACCCTAAGACAGCACTTCTTGGAGGTGCTGCACAGTTTGGTATCTTTGGTTCTTTGGTAGGGGCTGCAGCACTTTCACAGTACACAGACATGGTTGACTTTACACTACAACAATCTGCTGCGATTAGTATTATTGGTGGGGCAGATGGTCCAACTTCAATCTTTATCGCTTCGGCACTTGCACCTGAACTTCTAGGGGCTATTGCAGTTGCTGCATATTCGTATATGGCACTTGTACCTGTGATACAGCCTCCTATAATGAAGGCACTTACGACAGAAGAAGAGCGTAAAATTGTGATGAAAACGACAAGAAAAGTACATAGGCTTGAAAAACTTATTTTCCCTCTTGTGGTGATTATGATGATAGCACTTATTCTTCCTGATGCAGCACCACTGATGGGTTCATTTGCATTTGGTAACTTTGCAAAAGAGTCAGGTGTGGTTGATAGACTTTCTAATGAGATGCAAAACTCATTGATTAATATCGTGACTATCTTCTTAGGGTTTGGTGTAGGTATGACGCTCCAAGCAGATAAGTTCCTTGTCGCTGAGACAATGGGTATTATGGTCATCGGGCTTTTAGCATTCTCTGCAGGAACAGCCGCAGGTGTACTTATGGCAAAGTTGATGAACAAGTTCTCTAAAGAGCCTATCAATCCACTTATTGGGGCAGCAGGTGTATCTGCTGTACCAATGGCGGCTAGAGTTGCTAGTAAAGTAGGTTCTGAAGCAAAACCAGGAAACATTTTACTTATGCATGCAATGGGACCTAACGTTGCAGGTGTGATTGGTTCGGCAGTTGCAGCAGGTGTATTATTGTCAATTTTCAAATAAAGTAGACATCACGTATCTAATTAATAAAAATTATTAGTTAGATATGTTACACTTTCGTATAAATCAAGAAATATTGGTTTCTTGATTTATGCTTTAGCATTAAATTAATTATCTACAAAAGAAGAGGATATCATGAGTATCAAAACGCCCAACGGACTTGACAAACTAGGACTAAAAAACATTGGTGATGTTTATTACAACCTAAGTTATGATGAGTTGCAAGCGCACGAAGTAAACAGTGGAGAGTGTAAAATCTCTACATCAGGCACGGCAATGTGTGATACAGGTATCTTCACAGGACGAAGTCCTAAAGATAAATATTTTGTAGACCAAGCACCTTCAAATGAGCATATTGCTTGGGGTGACATCAATGCAAAAATAGACAAAAAGATATATGATGAACTTCTTGACCTTACTTTGACACAGCTTTCGGGTAAAAACATCTATGTAACAGATGTTTATGCTGGAGCAAGTGCTGCATCTAAACGTTCGGTTCGTTTTATCTCTGAAGTGGCATGGCAAGCACATTTTGTTAAAAATATGTTTATTCGTCCTACAGAATCTGAACTTGAAAAATTTGAACCAGACTTTACTGTTTACAATGCATGTAAAACAGTAAATGAAAAGTATAAAGAACATGGTATGAATTCTGATGTTTATGTACTTTTTAATATAGAAGATAATGTGTCTATTATTGGTGGTACATGGTATGGTGGTGAAATGAAGAAGGGTATCTTCTCTATGATGAACTACTGGTTACCACTAGAGGGTAAACTCTCTATGCATTGTTCTGCAAATGTAGGTGAAGATGAAGATGTTTGTCTTTTCTTTGGTCTTTCAGGTACAGGTAAAACGACATTGTCCACAGACCCTAAAAGAGCACTTATTGGTGATGATGAGCATGGTTGGGACGATCATGGTGTCTTTAACTTTGAGGGTGGCTGTTACGCTAAGGTGATTAACCTTGATGAGAAGTCTGAACCAGAAATTTATGGAGCGATTGTTAAAGATGCATTGTTAGAAAATGTAGTGTCTGATGATAATGGTAAAGTGGACTATGAAGATGGTTCAAAAACAGAAAATACACGTGTCTCTTACCCTATTGAGCACATCGTAAACCATAAAGCAGACTTACAAGCGGGTCATCCAAATAATATCATCTTTCTTTCAGCAGATGCTTTTGGTGTATTACCCCCAGTATCGAAGTTAACAAAAGAACAAGCGATGTACTATTTCCTTTCTGGATATACTGCAAAAGTAGCTGGAACTGAACGTGGTATTACTGAACCAGTGGCTACATTCTCTGCATGTTTTGGTGAGGCATTTTTACCATTACATCCAACAAAGTATGCAAAGCTTCTAGGTGAAAAAATAGACAAGCATGATGTCAATGTCTACCTTGTAAATACAGGTTGGACTGGTGGTCCTTATGGTACGGGTAAACGTATGAGTATTAAAGATACAAGAGCATGTATTGATGGTATTTTAAATGGTTCTATCAACGATGCAGAGTTTGATACATTACCACTCTTTAATCTTGAGATTCCTAAAACACTTGATGGTGTAAAAGACAATAAAGTCCTTAATCCAAGAGAAACATGGGAAAACAAAGAAGAATACGATGCAATGTTAGCAAAACTTGCAGGTATGTTCCAAGAAAACTTCCACCGTTACGATGACAATGGTGGCGAGTTTGACTATGCATCGGCAGGTCCTCAACTCTAATCTTTTTCAAATCACTTTTATCAATAAATAAGAGTGATTTTCTCCTTTTTAATCAAAATAACTGTATACTATATTCAAATAAAAATTATTAAAGGAAATAATATGAATGTGAATAAAATTAGAGCATTTTGTAGACCATTTAGAATTGTTATAGGTTTAGCACTTATAGGATATGGTGTTTATAGTGGTAACCAATGGTTCTATTTGGGTGTGATACCTCTTATTGCTGGACTTTCAAATTTCTGTCCACTTTGCATTATCACTAAAAAATGTGATATTGAAGCAAAATAAAACCTATAGAGTTTGAACTATCAAACTCTATTTCCCTTAGTGACACACTCTTCAACACTTTTAACATTTAATCAAGTATAATTTCAAATTAATACATTTTAAGGGGTTATGATGGACGAACTTACACACTATTTAGACAATCAGCCTCATAATGAACTGCACCCCTCAGAAATAGCAAAACTATTAAAAGATTTAGATGATAAAAGCTTTTCTCAAGCGGTTCAGTTTATACCTAAAGAACTCATCGCTGACGTAGCACTAGAGCTTCCTGATAGATATTTTGAAGATGTACTAGAGTCTTTTACTGCTCAAGAGATAGCCGAATCTCTCACTGAACTTGAGTCTGATGATCAGACAGACTTTATACAAGAGCTTGAAGAACGTGATGTTGAGATGGCTAAAGAGGTCTTTGAAGAGCTTGACTCTGAAGATCAAGCAGACATTTTACAGCTTAAACAGTATGATGAAGATGAAGCTGGTGCGTATATGCAGGTGGAACTGTATACTGCAGGATTAGAACAAAATGTGCATGATGTCATTAATAATTTTGCTACATTACGCCGAAATGATGAACTAGAGAATATCAATTACCTTTTTGTGACAGATAAAGAGAAAAAACTTCGTTATGGGGTAGGGCTTGATAATTTATTGATTTTTGATTTTGATAAAACCCTCAAAGAAAACATAGAAGAATCCGCTGAAAAATTTAAACCCATTACTGCTAAAGATCATGATAATATCAATGATGTGGTTAAAAAGTTTCAAGAGTACGACCTTAATTCTATGCCTGTTGTTGATGAACATGGTGTACTTTTAGGTCGTATCACTTCAGATGATATTTATGATATTATCAATGAACAAGCAACCGATCAGATGTATCACCTTGCAGGGGTAAATGATGATGCAGAAGAGGATGAAGATATTTTTAAAGCAGGAAAAGCACGTGCTATTTGGCTCTCTGTTAATCTTTTTACAGCGATAGCAGCTTCACTGGTGATAGGGCTATTTGAAGAGACTTTGCAAAGTATCGTTGCACTGGCAATTCTTATGCCTATCGTAGCTTCTATGGGGGGTAATGCTGGGACGCAATCACTCACTGTTGTTGTGCGTCAGTTGGCACTTGGTGACATTGCAAAACATGATGCATTTCGTACAATAAAAAAAGAAGTTTTGCTCTCACTTGTAAATGGACTCTTTTTTGCTATAATCATGGGTATAATAGCTTCAGTATGGTTCGATAGAGGGATGCTTGGTATTGTTATAGCACTCTCAATGATAATCAATTTACTCTCAGCAGGGTTTTTTGGTTCGATGGTACCCCTATTACTTAAAAAGCTAGACGTTGATCCAGCCATAGGTAGTACTGTTATACTGACAACTGTGACCGATGTAGTCGGTTTTTTTAGTTTTTTAGGGTTAGCTACCCTCATTTTATTATAAGGATTTTTTTAGTCATATGGACTTGTTACTTTTATACTTTTTTGCCGCGGTGATTATCTCATTTATCTGTTCTGTTTTAGAATCAGTTTTACTTTCTGTCAATATGCCTTACATTTCGGTACTTGAAAAAGAGAAACCAAAAGTAGGTAAACTGCTTAAATCTCATAAAACAAATATACACAAATCTATTGCTTCTATACTTATCTTAAATACGGTCGCTAACACTTTAGGTGCTGCTGCTGTAGGGGCACAGGCAGAGAGTATCTATGGTACTGGAGCTGTTTTTTATGTCTCGATTATATTGACATTTGCTATTTTATTTTTCTCAGAGATTATTCCTAAAACGATAGGGGCATCACATTGGAAAACACTTGCTCCTGTAGCGGCCTATGTGATACAGTTTTTTATTTTTATCACTTATCCCATTATTTTACTAACACTTTTTGTGACGAATCGTATTAAAAAAGATGATGAAGGTTTAAGTCTTACACGACAAGAGCTTATAGAGTCTACACTGATGAGTGAAGATGAGGGTGTGCTTGATGAACATGAATCAGATGTTATAGAAAATATTTTGATGCTTGATACGATTAAGATACAAGAGATTCTTACTCCCCGAACAGTTGTTTTTGCTCTCAATGGCAAGAGAAGCATCAAAGATATTGTAGAGAATGAACCTGCTATTTTTAAATTTTCTCGTGTACCTGTATATGAAGATAATATTGAAAAAATAACAGGTATTGTTATGACTAAAAAGATATTTAAACAAGCACTTTTAGATGACAGTGTCACGTTAGAGAGTATACAAAAAGATATTTTTAAAATCAATGAAAATATTCCTGTCTCTATGGCACTTGATTTATTTATCAAGAAAAAAGAGCATATGTTTTTAGTGCTTGATAGCTATGACCAAACCGAAGGGATAGTCACACTTGAAGATTGTGTAGAGACCATCCTTGGTGTAGAGATAGTCGATGAGAGTGATTCTGATGCTGACATGCGTGAGGTGGCTAAACATAAAATGCGTATGCAACGAAGACTTGAAGAGAAAATTAAGTCAAAAAAGTAGTCAAAATAGTGTATAATTCACAATCAAAAATAAGGAAATAACATGTCTTACACATTAATACATAACAGTGATGAAAACCAATATGAATACCAGATAGAAGGTCAAATAGCAAAGATACAATATGAAGTAGTAGATGGTAAATACCATTTAACACATACTATCGTTCCTAAAGAGCTAGGTGGTAGAGGTATAGCAAAATCATTGACAAATGATGTTTTAACGGCACTTCAAGCAGAGGGTAAAAAAGCAGTCGCAGGCTGTTCGTTCATCGTTAAGTATCAAGAAAATAACCCTGAATGGAATGAACTTTTTAACTAAAGTTCAAAATAACTTACGTGGCTGTAGAAAAACAAGAAACTCACCCTACATCTTTAGCCACACTTGGACTCTCTACAGAGATACTCAAAGCCTTAAAAGATAAAGGCTATGAGTCAGCAACCCCCATACAAAAAGCACTTATACCTCTTATGTTTACACGTCGAGACATTATGGCAGGTGCACAGACAGGTACGGGTAAAACAGCAGGATTTACACTTCCTATTCTTCAAGAACTCTCTCGTAATTTTGTGGAGGGACAGCATTACCCTAAAGCAGTCATCATAGTACCTACACGTGAACTTGCTAAACAAGTAGAAGCTTCTGTAGAGGCATACGGAAAGTATTTGCCTCTAAAAAGCATCGTACTTTATGGTGGAGCAAATCTTACTTCTCAGGCAAACAGACTTAAAGCGGGTGTTGACATTATCGTGGCAACCTCTGGGCGGCTTTTGGAACATATACATCAAAAAAATGTAAATCTAGATTCTGTAGATTACTTGGTACTCGATGAAGCTGATACCATTTTGGATATGGGCTTTGTGCATGAGGTAAGTAAAATACTCCAACACCTTCCAGCACGTCGTCAAAATATACTCATCTCAGCGACACTCTCTGGCTCAGTCAAAAGATTAGCAGAGCAGATACTTACAAAACCCAAACTCATTGAGGTTGATAGCATGGGGACTTCGGCAAGCTCAGTCACCCAAGTGGTGTACCCAGTAGAGAAAGAGAAGAAAACAGAACTACTCTCTTACCTTATCGGCTCACGGAATTACCAACAAGTGTTGGTTTTTGTACGTAAAAAAGAGGTGGCGGATGATGTAACAAAAGAGCTTAATCTCTCTGGACTGAAAACGGCTGTGATACACGGGAGTAAAAGTTCGGGAGAACGAAGCCGTGCTTTAGAAGGCTTTAAAGAGGGTAAAATTCGTGTACTTGTAGCCACAGACATCGCTGCACGTGGACTAGATATTCCTAAGCTTGAAGTGGTGATGAATTATGATATTCCCCATGTGACAGGTGATTATATACACCGCATCGGGCGAACAGGTAGAGCAGGGGCTAAAGGGTTAGCGATTACGCTCATTTCACCTTTAGAGATGGTAGCCCTTAAAGATGTAGAAAAGCTTATGGGTAAAGCGATACCTCAAGAAAAGTTAGAGGGCTATGCACCTAAAGGAGTACTTACTCAAAAAGGTGCACGTAAGAATCCAAAAGAACATAAAAAAGCAGATGGGGCATTTGGTAAAAAAAAGAAAAAATCTACAACATTTTCCAGTACTAAAAAAAGAAAAACGACTAAACGTGATGGTTTCAAAGTGTATGATGCCGCAAAACCGAAAGAAGATAAGAAAAACAAGAAACGTGGAAGAGGAAGAAAGTAGTTAGACTTTTACAGATGCACAAAGGAGCTAAAGTTTGAAGTGTCATATTTGTGATAAACCGACAAAAACATTTATCTGTGAGAAGACAAACATTCATTACTATCAATGTCTTTCTTGTGAATATATCTTTAAGTCTCCAGAGTATTATCAAAACTTAGAAAAGCAAAAAGAGCGTTATAATTTACATCAGAACAATGAAGATGATGCAGGGTATATCGCATATTTTCAGCGTTATTTAGATTTTATATTGCCTTTGGTAGGTGAACCAAAATGTGCTTTAGATTTTGGGTGTGGATGTAGCTCTTTACTTGCGACACTTTTAGAGAGTAAGGGTATCTCTTGTGACTACTATGATCCTATCTACCATCCGCATACGTTAAAGCGTAAAAAGAGTTATGACCTTATCGTCTCCACGGAAGTTTTTGAACATCTGCATCAGCCACGTGAGGTATTTGAAAGTCTAGTAGATAAGTTAAACACTGGTGGGTTTCTTGCGATACAAACAGAGTTTCACACCAATGACCCTACATCTTTTGCTACATGGTGGTACCCTAAAGATACAACACATATCGTTTTTTTTAGGGCACATACTTTTAAAGTCTTATCTGAAATGTATGGATGCAGAGTGATAAAAGACAATGGTAAAAACATGGTTGTCTTACAGAAGTGTTAGTATTTTAAACAGAGTGTAGGAGGATGGTATCTCCTACACTTTTATATTATTTTACATTCTCTAAAAGCATAGGTGTACCAAAGGCTTTTAAGTTGGCATTGGTTGTTGAAAAGTAGGCTTCCCAAAATGAGCTTAAGGTTTTAAGTGTTTTGGCATCTCGATACCCTTTTTTACCGACTATACCTGCACCTATGACATAGACATCTGCACCAGCAAAGTCAGCAAGGTGTCCAGAATTTTTTATCTTACTTAACTCTTTTTTAGTCTCGATTTTTTTAAGTCTACCTTTTGAGTAGAAGCTGGTAATAGAAGAGTGTTCAATCATATCTGATACAAGTAGCACACTCTTTTCTGAGGCATTAGAAGGCTTGATAATATGCTTTGAAATGTCATCGAGTGATTTGACAATATCTGAATGTGGTAGATTTTTGTTTGCACCTTTAAGTACTGTTACCAATGCCTTTGTGGCTTTTTTCTTTGCATATTTATATTGTCCATTCATACAACCTTGGTATTTTCGTAAGACTTTTTTAGCAATGTCATGCTTTGAACTCTCAGGCAAGAGAGCTTCAAGTTTACCTGAGTAGGCAACATCGGTATATTTGCCATTTGAGTTTGCAGAAAAAGAGGCGATAGTCACACCATAGCCATTTTTGATAAATTTCATCATATTTTTATAGGTATATATCATGATATTTTTATCTAGGGGTGTGGTTTGGTCTACCAAGATAAAAAGTTCTTTTTCTACACTAGGGTTTGGGTTGGCTATCTTTAGAGCCTCATAACAACTTGGTACATCATTACGAGCTAAAAGTAATGTACCTATAGCTACAAATGTAAAGAGTATTTTTTTAAGTATCATCATTTATCTATCCTCAAAAGTAAGGTATTGTTTAAAGGTTCTGTCTTTGTTGTTTCTAAGTATAGCTGTGGTCTCTGCATCAGTACCCGTGTTGTCATTGATGATGTTCATTTTATGTTGTAACTTTTGTAACTGTCTTTGTGCCACACGCGAGATGTGTGTTTTTGCTTTTTCATAGTAGTTTAAGAAGGCTTTTTTGGTACTAAAGCCTCTTAAGCACTCATAGGCTTCTTTAGACTCACGTCCTGCAAAATCCCAGTGCATACCAAAGAAAATACCTAAGATTTGGATAAAGACAAACATAAGTCCCAAGATAAGGAAAGTCGCATCTCCACCTTTAAGGTTTGTCTCATCTTCTATGGAGTTTCCTGAAGCTGCTGTGTTAGACGAAGCAGGCTTACTTTCCTCTGCACCAAAAAGAGCTGAGAGGTCTTCTTCTGCATCTTCTGTTGCTCCATTGCCAAAAAGTGCACCTATATCATCATCAGAGCTAGCATCTACATCTCCAAAAGGTGAGGCATCATCATTAAAGATATTCATAGCACTTTCATGTGACGAGGCTATCTCTTGTACCAACACTTGATGTCTGATATATGTCGCTCCAATAGCCACAATAAAGATAAAAAGTAAAGTCAAAATAGTTTTGGTATAGGTGGTTTTTACTTTATCATTGGCATCTACCCTGTTAAGCATTCTAATATAATTTGGAGACTTTTCATCATCAAAAGTATTGTCAATAGAGATAAGTTGCTCATCTGGCTTCAAGTCTCTCCAGTTTGTGCCTCCTGCATTGTCATTTTTATACCAACGGCGTATCTTTTTTATAAGGGTATTTTTATGTAACTCTTGACCTGTCATGTGTGTGAGCCATACCAGTAAGATAGCAAGCATTGCTGCCACACCTATGGCACCTTTTTGTTGTGTTGCTTCACTCGCACCTGGTATGGTAAACCCTGCAAGTACATAGGCAAACCCAAAAGCTTCAACGATGACTAAAGCAAATATCATCACCCAAATAAAAGTAGGGGTTGGCTTGCGACCAAGTTCTCCTACCGAGTGCAGATAGGCTTTAGCTTCATCAAAACTCTCAGAGTCTTTGTCTACTTTTTCATAAAAATTATAGTAGTCACGGCAAAGTCTCTCTTCTGAATAAAACCATTTATGATTTTCATCAAAACCCTCTATGTCGCGTGCAAGTAGAGATATCTTTCCTATAATAGGTAAATTATAAGAGAGGTTTAACCACCAAAACTTTACCTCATTCCAATGTGTTATAATAAATGCCAATATGATGATGCCAAAAACTAGCAATAGCGTTTCAATCTGATGTTGCATGATAAATGCAATAATTCCTTCCATTTTCACTCCTTAAAATATGTAGATAAATTATATCTAAATTTTTTTTGCTATAGTTAGAGTATGAAAAAAAGTTTATTGTTATTTATAGTTATTGTTTTTGTGTTAATCATTGCTAAAGTAGCGTATTCACAGTATTGTGCTTCTAAGTCTGAAGGCTGTCAGGAAGAACCTTATGAAGATAAGTTTTTGACCGATGACCATATGGATAACTAATGTTTGTAGACATAGCACTTTTTCTTTTTATCTTTTAACGGTTCTATACTTTTCTTTGTCCAGTGTATAGTGACTTTTCTTTTCCCCCAGCGTCTTGCTTTTGAGACATTTTCCCCCATATAGATGTCTATTTTCTTTTTCCAACGTTTATTCATCTTATCTAGTACTTTATATGTACCAGATAGACCATCTATAGTCACTTTTGTACCATTGGTAAGCCCCATGTCTAACAAGTCACGAGAGACGGCTATAGATTTTACACTAGGGTGTAGTCTGTTATTCCACGCTGCAAGAAAAGGTGTTGAGTCTGTCTCACCATGACGAGAAGTATAGGCAGTTGCTGTTACGTTAAGTGTAAAAGCTTTATCTTCTATGGTAAAGTCTCTTGCTTGGCTCTTTTTTAGCGTGATTTGTTTAGGGAAAACACTACATGCAGAGAACATAAATGTGGCAAATAGAGCAAAGCCGTAAAGGCATATAGTATGTATAGGTCTTTTGAAGTGGAAATATTTCATTTATTTTTCTCTCTTTTTAAAGAGTTTAGTAAACCAATCAGTCATGCCACAGCCTGTCGTAGTGCATCTCTCTTTTTCATTTCTCACAGCGATAACATTACGTATAAGAAGTGCTAAAAACCCAAGAGCAATGATGAGTTGCATAACACCTGCTAAGTACTGACCTTGTAAAAGACTTTGTATGGCAAGAACAAGCATAACGAGGGTAACGATGAGGCACATAATATATCCTAATTTTTATGGGATTATACTATACTTCTTTTTATTCTATAATGGAGACTTCATGTCAGCAATCATCGAACACTTTCAAACCCTCACTCAAATACCACACTGTTCTAAAGCAGCAAATAAACTCTTTGACTTTTTAGTAGACTTTGCAAAAGCTAGAGACTACACGGTAGAAGTAGATGAAGTTAAAAACATCTATATTTCTAAAGGTAACCCTACTTTATGTCTACAGGCACACTACGATATGGTCTGCATGGGTAAAGCCCCACACATAGAAACCTATATAGACAATGGCATCATGCGAGCAAAAGAGAGCTCACTGGGTGCAGACAATGGTATAGCCATAGCGATGATGATGCAGTGTATGGATGAGAGAAGAGATTTGGAGTTTTTGCTTACATCTGATGAAGAGATAGGACTCATAGGAGCCAACGAGGTGGCTTTCGATTTAAAGGCTAAGTATATGCTTAACCTTGACTCTGAAGATGAAGCAGAAGTCTACATAGGCTGTGCAGGAGGTGCAGACCTCATAGCGAACAAAGTTGATAGCTATGTAGAAGGTAAAGGTACTTGTTATGAAGTGGCAGTCAAAGGACTGGTTGGTGGACACTCAGGGGTAGACATAGATAAGGGTATCCCCTCTGCTATCAAAGTACTAGGTAAGTACTTAGTGGACAACGAAGTCACACAACTAGCAAGTATCTATGCAGGAGAACGTAGAAACTCCATTCCTGCAAATGCAGTAGCCATAGTACGCAGTGAAAAAGCCTTGGAAAATGAAGGAGAGGTGACGGTACGTGTATTAAATGAAACTCCCAAAGTCTTAAAAGAGGGTGAAAAGGTCATCACGTTCATCGATGTGTTTCAACATGGTGTACTAGGTATGAATGATGAACTGGGTATTCCTAGTATTAGCATAAACCTTGCTATTATCACAGCAGATGAAAAAGGAGGTATTACTATGGAAGCTTCTGGACGTGCTATGAGCATAGAAGCACTCAACTACCTTACAGAGTCTACGACTACACTTTTTAAATTTTATGGGTTTAACGTAGAGGTGCAAGATAAATACCCTGCATGGAAACCAGATATTTCGGAGTTTACAAACCTTGTAAGTGAAGAGATGAAAGTGGTGTTTGGGCGTACAAAGATGATGGCGATACATGCTGGGTTAGAGTGTGGTGTGATTGCAGAAAAATATCCTGAGATGAAGTTTGCTTCTATTGGACCTACTATCCGTTACCCTCACTCTACACGAGAAGAGGTAGAGTTAGAATCTGTAGAGAGAACCTATGAAGTTTTAGTGGGTATTATAAATAGAGTTTAATTGATGATATAGATCAATTTTTTTAACGCTGTCTAGGAGTAAAATTAAGGAATAACCATACAAGGACAGATATGAAGACAATATTCCAAGATTTAGACTACCTCAGTAAAGAGATAAAAGATAAAAAATCACAAAAAATACTCCAAGAGTTAGAACAAAATATTCATTTACTTAAAACAAAAAGTGGGCTTTCTCAACTTATGAACAAGAAAAAACTTGCAAAAATTACAAGAAATGTAGAGTACGAAAGAGAGCTTAAAGAACTTCAAGTTGAACTTATCAAACTACAAAACTGGGTCTATGAAAACAAAAAACGTGTGATGATTATCTTTGAAGGGCGTGATGCTGCAGGTAAAGGTGGGTCTATCAAACGGTTTACGCAGTACTTAAACCCTAGAAAATTTAGAGTTGTAGCCTTACAAAAACCCACAGAAGTAGAGACTGGACAGTTTTACTTCCAACGCTATTTCCAGCACCTTCCAAACCCAGGTGAGATTACTTTCTTTGACCGCTCTTGGTATAACCGTGCCATCGTAGAGCCTGTGTTTGATTTTTGTACACCTGAGCAGTATGAGAAGTTTATGAAAGAAGTCCCTGAAATAGAACATGCCATCATGGATGATGGAATTATACTTATAAAACTATGGTACTCCATTACCAAAGATAATCAGAAAAAAAGATTTAAAGAGCGCATGAGTAACCCGCTAAAGCACTGGAAGTTAAGCCCTGTAGATCAAAAGGCACAAGAGATGTGGGACAAGGTAACCCACTATAAAGAAGAGATGTTCTCTCGTTCACATACCAGTTATGCTCCATGGATTATAGTTAACAGTAACGACAAGAAAAAAGCCAGATTAGAGTCTATACGTTATGTACTCTCTCGTATAGAGTACGAGGGAAAAAAAGATGCCAAAATTAATCTACGACATGACCCAGAGATAGTAGAGCGTTACCATAGACGTTCACACGATGAGCATTAAACCTTAAAAGTTTGCGTCGTTTTACAGTGTGCTTCCATAAAACAGCCTGCACACTCGGGTTTTATTGCTTTACATTTATAACGTCCGAAGAGTACCATGGCTTGGTGAAGTAAGTGTAGGTCAGTTTTAAACTTTTTAGTGAGTTCTTCTTCACATTTGATGGCAGTTTTAGCATCACTTAGTCCTAAACGGTGAGCCACACGGTAGACATGGGTGTCCACTGCCATAAGGTTTGCTCCTGCGTACTCTATCATGACGACATTGGCTGTTTTTTGCCCAACGCCTGCGAGTTTGACGAGTTCATCACGCTCTAGGGGTATCTCTGAACCGTAGTTTTCTATGACAGACTGTGCCATCTTTATGAGGTTTTTGGCCTTGTTATTAAAGAAAGAACAGGTGTTGAGGTAGGACTTGACTTCATCTAAGTCTGCATTTGCAAGGCTGATGGGGTCTGGGTACTTTTCAAAAAGAGCAGGGCTTATAATGTTGACACGTTTGTCAGTACATTGGGCTGAGAGCATTACTGCGATGAGAAGTTCATAGAGGTTTGTGTAGTTAAGTTCTGTTAAAGAGTCAGGGTACTGCTCTAAAAAGATTTGTTTTATCTCTTCTATCTCTTTTTTGGTAGCTTTTTTTATTTTGACTGCTTTTGTCTCTTTTAGTACTTTTTTTGCTGTTGCCATACGTTTTAAACCTTGCTCTAATGAAATAAGAATAAAATAATATCACATTAATGAATGATTTACCCAAGAGGGATATACTTCTTGATAAATTATTACACTTTCAAGGAATATAAAATATGTTAAAACTCGCAAAAAATTCACTACTTGCTCTCTCAATCATCGCTTCATCTGCATTAGCATCAGACATCTTAGTGACTGTCAATGGAAAAAACATCACAAAACAAGATGCCCAAGCTTTTGTCACAGCACAAGCACCACAAGCAAACTTTACAGACCTAAAACCAGAAGAACAAAAAATGGTTACAGACAGACTGGTAGAAAAACAACTTTTTACAGAGTTAGCAGCAAAAGAAGGCATCGATAAAAAGCCAGAATTTAAAAGAAATATGGAAAAAATAAAAGAAGAACTTCTTGTTAATATGTGGATGAAAGAGCAGTTAGATAATGCAGTGGTAAGTGACTCAGAAGCAAAAGAATTTTATGAAAAAAATGCAGATAAATTTTTAGGTAAAGCAACCATGCATGCAAGACATATTTTAGTTGAGACTGAAAAAGCAGCTAAAGAGATTATAGAGACATTAAAATCACTTAATGGCGAAGCGTTAAAAAATAAATTTATGGAACTTGCAAAAACAAAATCAACAGGGCCATCAGGACCAAAAGGTGGAGACTTGGGTACATTTACAAAAGGTCAGATGGTTCCAGAGTTTTCAAAAGCAGCATGGGCACTTGACAATGGGCAGGTTACAACGGTACCTGTTAAAACACAGTTTGGTTACCATGTTATCTACCTTGAAACTAAGGCAGAAGCAAAGCCAACACCTTATGAGAGTGTTAAAGAGAAGATTATTACATCACTTAAGCAACAACAGTTTGCTAAAAAAATCTCTGAAGTGGCAAAAGAGCTTAAAAGCAAAGCGAAGATTGTTGGGATGACTAAAGAGACAAATGCAACACAAAAATAATCTTTTGAAATAAATAGGGGAGATGGTATGAAAAAGTTTATAGTTCTAGCAAGTATTTCTATGGGGTTACTTATGAATAGTGTATCAGCAGATGCACTTAAAAATTCGTTAACAAATATTATGAAAACAGATGATTCAACGCAGATGGTTGATTTGAGTAATTTAAATTTAAATGCTAAACCTAAACCTGTTAAGAGAGTTCAAAAAAGTAGATCTCCTCAAACAGTAATAGGTACAGTGAATAATCATAAAATTATTAAAAAAGATGCAGATGCCTATTTGGTACAACGTACACAAGGTAAGATTACTAACTATGATGCTATACCCGTAAAACAACAAAAGATGCTTTTGCAAGAGATAGGACTACCTTATATGGCTTACGATGCTGCACAAAAAGAGTTAACAGCACTGGAAAAAGAAACTGTTCTCAATCGTGCATGGATGCAAAAAGAAGCACGTAATATTGAAGTAAAAGATGATGAAGTACGTGTAGTATATAATCAGCTTAAACAACAATCTATTGATAGCAATAGTACACAGACTATCCCTGAATTTGAAGCCATAAAAGATAAACTGCGTATGCAAATGATAGAGAAAAAGATGATGACAAAGCTTATGAAAGATATAAAGATAAAAGTATCAGAATAAGAGCTTAATCTGCATCTTTATAACATATAGGTAAAATATGCCTAATATTTAGAAAAAGGAAACAAAAATGAAAAAAATTCTAACAATTTTAGGATTGACATTAACATTAAGTACAACAGTACTAGTAGCAAAAACAGCAGGAACTGTAAATGGTATGATAATTACGGTTGAAGAGGCAAATAAAGCACTTGCTGTATTGACAAAAGGTAAAGATACATGGGAAACAATCCCCGCAGAAGGTAAAACACAACTTATTCAGATGATGGCACCTTCAAAACTAGTCGCGGCGAAATCTGTAAAATCTTTGAC
>Ga0256834_1000801_pt1 | contig 22210 bp, 14 predicted proteins | sample 4281140metaG_FD_190536 | JGI IMG/M metagenome (GOLD analysis project Ga0256834, IMG submission 190536) | Hydrothermal vent microbial communities from East Pacific Rise, Pacific Ocean - 4281-140 | ecosystem: Environmental > Aquatic > Marine > Hydrothermal vents | place: Pacific Ocean: East...
TGGAATAACCCTGTTTTATGGACTGACCCTGATGGAAGATGTCCTTTTTGTCCTTGGTTGGATGCAGTAGTTGATGTTGGTTTTGTTGTTTATAATGTTGGTGTATTAGCCTATGACTATGCAACTACAGGAACAACAAAAGGAGAAGATTGGGCTGCTTTAGGTGCTGATGGTGCTTCAATATTAATCCCAATGACAGTTGGTGCAGGAATGGCAGCAAGAGCAACTTACAAAGCGGCAAAGGCTTACAATAAAGTTGATAATGCTGCTGATGTGATTAAAACTGCTGACAAAATTAATGATGTAAATAAAGCTTCGTCTAAAGCTAAAGGTGCGGACTTTATTGTTAGTCCAAATGGTAATACTGCAGCTACAAGTCAAAGCCGTATGAAAAAAGGATTTGATGATGCTAGTTTTTCAAAAAAACCAACAAACAGCCCAGGAACTGAATATACAATGCCTGATGGTAATTCTGTTAGAACAATGAAAGCTAATGGACAAAATGGAAACAGAGCTGTATTCCAAAATAAAAAAGGACATCCTGTTAATCAAGATTTTAAACCTGTTCATCCACCTAAGAATATGTCAAAATCTAATAAAAAACAATATGTACGAGAAAGAACTCATTTGCCACAAACTAAGGATTAATGAAAGAGCTATTTAATAATATTGGGAAATACCTTCCTTTAAAAATAGACTTTTGCCAGATAGAAGAATATTTCATTTCATTTGGGTCGAAAGAGTGGAGTTTTTATAGTGATTCTTCTTGGAGAATTGTAAAAGATGGGAGGATTTTATTTTCAGATGAAAACTTTAATTCTAAAAAAATTATAGAAATATTCAAATCAAATGAGGTTTTGTCAATATCTCCATTAACGAGCGATAATTTAGACCCTGTTTTGAAGTTATCAAATTCGTACGAATTACAATTATTTTCCAAAACAACTAATGAACCTTGGAAGGTTTCTCTATCAGATATAGTTTTTGTGCCATAAATATGAAATACATTATAAAAATTACTTTATTAGGGATTTTAGCCATTCTGTTTATTGATACAGTTGGTTCAATTACTTCTAATAAATTAAACTTCTCATATTCCTATTTGTCCCCTATTTCTTTTCTTATTTATACAAGTATTGCCTTTTGGGTAACTAGGGAAATCAATAGAAAGACTGGAATTACTATCGCTGCATTATTAGGTTTAATTGATGCCACAATTGGCTGGAAAATTTCAATAGCGTTGGGAGCAAATATAGAAAATGCAACAATTGAAATAACCCTAATGACTTGGACATTTACTGCATTATTTGCGGCTGGTATTGCAGCGTTATTCGGGCTATTGGGTGCTTGGTTAGCAACAAAAATCGGGAACAATAAAAATGGCCAACCCTAATTGCATACACATTGGTCATTCACACAAATCAGCCCAAAAACCCAAAATGACCAAAGAGTATGCAATTGCCAACGCTAGTGCAGATGACTAGTACGTTGGGTAACACGAGCTAAAAAAGCATAGGGTTTCTGTGGGTCAGGAAAGGTTTTTAAGTTTTTGAAAGTCCGCCATAAGTGTTACTTTTAATCGGTTATGGCTTTGCGTTGGGTGGAAAATGATATAGCAATTTAATCCCTACGCTTTTTAGCCAAATCGTTAGGCATAATCCTCCCTATCGACTACGTTAAAATTGAAAAGAAATATGCCAATTTTAAAAAAGCAAATTAATTTCCCAAGCTAACGAAACATAAATTTATTAATTATGTATAAAATACTGATAATCAATAATGAATTTAACTGTTAGCAGAATAAAAAAATAAAACATGAATAAACAAACAAAAGCACCTGAAATTAATCCTACTTCTGAGAAGATTGATAAATTACTTAATAGGATTAATTCTGGGGATATAAAAATTCCAGCTTTTCAAAGAGCTTATGTTTGGAAACAAAACCAAGTTATTGAACTATTGGATAGTATTGTAAATAATTATCCGATTGGAAGTGTACTTCTTTGGAATTCTTCTGAAATATTAAGGCATACCAGAAATATTGCTGGATTTAATATTCCAGACAACTCTGAAGAATATCCAGTAAATTATGTACTTGATGGGCAACAAAGAATATCAACAATTTATGCTGTATTTGCAAGTGATTACACTGAAGATGAAACAAGTGTAGAATATAATCCAAATATTGATTTGTTTGAAATATATTACGATTTTAATACTAAATTATTTGTACCTAAAGCAGAAATTGAAGAACCTGTAAATTCAATGATTAGATTAAGAGATTTTCTTGATGCATCTAAGTTAATTGATGCTCTAGTGAAATTAGATACTACTTATCATTTAGATGCAAAAAATTTATATTCAAAGTTTATCAACTATGAAGTTCCTGTAGTTACAATTAAAAATAGATCTAAGGAAGAAGTTGGGATGATTTTCGAGCGTATAAATAATACAGGAACTAAATTAGGAACACTTGATTTAATGACAGCATGGACTTGGACAGATGATTTTCATCTTCAAGAAAAAACAATTGAACTTTTTGATGAATTAGAGGAAAAAGGATTTGGTAAAATCAATCAAAATATTCTTTTACAAACATTGTCTGGATTAATACAAAATGATTCTACAACAAAAGCAATTATAAATTTAGATGGAAATATTGTTAGGGACAATTGGGATAATTATTGTGAATCGCTAAAGAAATCTATCGATTTCTTATCCACTGAAATGCTATGTAAAAATATCGATTTTTTACCTTATCAACAACAACTAGGTGGTTTAATTAAATTTTTCAGCATAAGTGGAATTCCAACACCAGACGATTTTGAAGCCTTAAAACGTTGGTTCTGGAGAAGTTCATTCTCAAATAGATATTCTTCAGGAATGACTACAGCCAAAATTAATAGTGATATTGGTTTAGTACAGAATATAAGAAATCATAATTATGAAGGAGTTGAAGAGTATAAAGTTACTGTTACTGAAATTGATTTAATTAAAACAAAGTTTTCTAAGGCAAATTCTACCACAAGAGCAATGCTTTTATTGTTAGCTCAATTTGCACCAAAAGATTTGGTGAAAAATATAGCAATTGATTTAGATGCATCTCTTTCTAAATATAATAGAAAAGAATTTCATCATGTTTTTCCAAATGCACATTTAAAAGCAATCGGAGTTGAGAAAGAACGGATCTTTTCTTTGGTAAATTTCTGTTTTCTTCCATCTGATTCAAATAAAAAAATTAGTAAAAGAAGTCCATCTGATTATTTTTTTAATTTAATAAGTCAAACTCATTATGATGAGATTTTAACAAGCAATTTGTTCCCATTAGATAATTCTATTTATTCTAGCGATAATTATGAAAAATTTCTTGAGAAAAGATCCAATTTATTAATCAGAGAAGTAAGGCAAAGGATTTAGCACTATGCCTAACAATGGCTATAAGCAATAGCGCCCTATCGGGACGCTACTGCTCATAGCCTACCGTTGTATTCCATTCTGTACATCCTAGTTGGGCTAGTCTGACATTCACGGAATAAACTCACAACCAAACGCTAAATTTCACCGCCCCAATCGTACTTTCTATTCGGACACTTAGATTGCGCAGGAAAGTTTTGTGGTTTGCTTGCCCTCTAAAAGGCAAGCTCAAACAGTCGCTCAATTAATAAAAGCCAAATCGTAATTAGGACGATTCGCCCGAGCCAATTTCATTTACTCTTTCGAGTGCTTGCACTCGAAAATTTTTGCCGTCAAAACATAATTGACCGAAAATAGCAATTTGGTAAAATTTTAAACCAAAATCAAGCATTTAAGCTCTCTAAATTGACAATTGAAGAGGCAAGATTTTCTAAACGGAAATACAACATAAACTATAATGCCATAGGGGTTATTCGCTGAAAGCCAAGTTTATCTGTATTTGCTAATTCCGCCAAATATTTGCTTTGGGTAGTGGTATGTGTTGATTTGTTCCAAATCAAATATATGTCTAAGTGGGTTATCTTAATTATTCGTAATTTAGTCCTACGGACATATAGTCCGAGCGTTAGGCAACATACAGTATGCATTTTTTTAAATTTTCAATTCTCATATTATTTGTTTCTTGTATCGCAGGACAGAAGCAAACCAAGAACTCAGAAGAGGCGTTGGTGTTAAACCTAATAGAACAGTATTATAACCTTGGATCTTTACACCCTCAAACATTTGTTAGTCCAACACTTCTCCCGTTTAAATACTACGACTATGAGCAAACTGGAGACGGAATCATAGTTCCTCCTACAGAACAAAATATAGGTAATTTTAATGAGCAGTCATTTTTTAGAATCATAAGGAATAATGAGCACTTCAAAGTCGAATCTGAATCCAATTGGATTAAGGAGCAAATTCTCAATTCAAATGCAAAATCGAAGATTATTAGCTTGAAGAATCTCAATAACAACATTGCAATCAAAACTAAATCTGACCAGTGGTATAGCTTTTACATCCCAATTTTTAACACTGACAGCAGCGCAGTTTACCTGCAATACAACTATTTTGACGGAGGCTATGAAGAAGGGAAAGCAGCTTTAATGGCTACATCCAACGGTGAGTGGAAACTTATTGAAACGTATCATATCTGGATGAATTAAGGTACGTTGCCTAACATTTTGTAAACTCAATAAGGTTTCACCTGTTAAACACTAAGTTCATTTCTTGTAGCTAATCCCGTCAAATTTTTAATTTGACTACGTGTTACTCTGATTTGCTTAGCAAATCAAAAAGTTTGCCTACGTGGGTTATCAAAATTTTGTACTTTTAAACTCCTTACTGAAGTTTACAGTAAGCGTTAGGCCACATAAAACAATCATTTATGAAGAAAATTATTATACCACTTATTTTAAGTACATTTTTTCTACACCCTTCATTTGGACAGAGTAACAATATTAAAGAGTTGGTTAATGAAGGCGTTAAATTTCATGATGAAGGGAATTACCAAGAAGCAATAAGCACATATAAAAAAGCTCTTGAAATAGATGCAAATTCAGAATTAGTAAACTATGAAATTTCAATGTCATATTTTGCAAACAATGAATATGAAAATGCTTTAGAGTTTAGCGAAAAGGGTTTACGGAAGGACTCGCGCTATTATCAGCACTCTGCTGTTATTTATGGTTCTTGCCTTGATGAACTTGGAAATACTAAGAAAGCTATAAAATTTTACAAAAATACCATTAAGGATTTTCCAACTGACTATCTTCTACGTTACAACTTAGCAGTTAGTTATTCAAAGATTGGACAAAATGATGATGCGGTAAAATACCTCATAGATGGTATCTTAAATAATAATTTACACCCTAGTAGTCATTACATGCTTGGACAAATTATGTACCAAGAAGGACATAGAGTAAAAAGCATTTTACCTCTATATAATTTCCTTCTTCTTGAGCCTCAATCTAATCGCTCGGAAGAGGCGCTTAATCTGCTACTAAATCAACTAAATGAAGGTGTTAGCAAAAAGTCTGATAAAGAAATTGATGTAACAATCCCAATGGTCACTAAAAAATCTGATGGATTCGGAGCTGTTGAAATGATGATTAGTCTTACTTCGGCAAGCAGATATACAGAAGAAAATAAAGAAAAATCAGATATAGAATTATTTTACGAAAGCAGTGAATCTATTTTTAATATTCTTGGTGAGTTAAAAAAGGAACAGCAAGGTCTTTGGTGGGACTACTATGTTCCTTTGTTGTCTGGAATTTCAAAAAATGAATTGGCGAAACCATTCTGCTATTACATTAGCTTAACGAAGAAACCAGCCAACACTTGGCTCGACCAAAATTCGGAAGAAGTCGACAAACTATTTGCCTATTTAAATGGAGAGTAGCAACGTGGCCTAACAATCTGTAAACTCAATAAGGTTTCATCTATAAACACCAATTTTATTTCTTGTAGCTAGTCCCGTCAAATTTTTAATTTGACTACGTGTTATTCTGATTTGCTTAGCAAATCAAAAAGTTTGTCTATGTGGGTTATCATAATTTTGTACTTTTAAGTCCTTACTGTAGTTTACAGTAAGCGTTGGGCTTAATACCACATGAACTTTTCGATAGAAGAAATATTCTCTCAATTTGGCCAATACGACCAGTTTGTTTCTCTCTCATTTCATTATGAATCCGAAGCGCATCAAAGATTTGGCTATACTCTTATGGGTGTTTTCCAATATACCTTAGAAGAGAGGCGCGAATTAATAAAAAGGCTAAACTTAGATGAAATACCAAGATCTGACGGCTATATTAAATTCAACCCTTCGGGAATCGAAGATATTGCTAACGATTTAACAATCCAATTGGACAAACAAGGAATTCTGTGTAGCGACATTGCTTTAATCCAATTCTTTAACGGGGATAAAAAGGAGAACCGGTTTGGTTTGCAAGGGTCAAGAGAAATTCCAGATACCATAGAAATAAAGGTGAATACTTCTGAATACGACTCAGATAGTCAAAATCTCTGGGATTACAATTTTCGTTTGAAGGCAGGTTATGATCTTACCCCAACAGAGAAGATTGAATATTATGGTATGTTGTTATTCTACTACCCTAAAAAGGCGGAAGAATTAAAAACGAGATTATTGGATATCAATACTGAGTACGTTGAATTTCCAGCAGATTTTTATTTTAAAAAAGTCAAATATGTGCAACAGATGGCATCTAAAGAAGACAAGGATGATCTACGAGCCTATATAAAAACACGTAATGCTAAAAGAATTGAGGTACTCAAGGCAGAACTAGCTAAGTCTCACGAGCAGATAAAAGAAGTAGCTAAACTATATGAGACTTCGTTCAAAAATTTAGTTTTTGAAGTTATGACCTTTGAACACGAATTAATTCTTCCTTACAAATTTCCTATCTGGTGGGATTATGAAAGATTTGTTCATATTTATTGCAGACATGTGGTTGAGACAAAGGTTGGAGAGCGGTTTGAAAATAGAACCGTTTTTAGATACAAATTAGAAGATGTAAGAAGAATTGCTGATGTTGTAATTAAATCTGTTTACGAAGATATAGTCGAGCACTTTAAATCTCATTCAACGAACTTTAGGAGGATGGGAGATAGAAGCATATATTATGATGGCGTTTATTATAGAGTTGAAATTGAGAATACTGGAAGACTACTAACTTTTCATCCATACAATGATGACAATTCTATCTGTACTAAGCCCAACAACGCATAAATCGCTATGGCGGTTTTAGAGTATTCTGACATTTTTGTATTTTTACTAACTTTATAGCGGTCTGCGACAGATTGTGGTTGAAAAATCCGCCACAGTCGTTTATGCCAGGGCGTTGTGTGCCATCATTTGCAGCCTTTTTAGTCTAGTCTAATAAGCACACAATTAGTTCACCACCAAACTTCAAATTTCACCGCTTCGAGCTTCTTTGCTATTCGGATACTTAGATTGCGCAGGAAAGTTTTGTGGTTTGCTTGCCCGCCAAGGGCAAGCCCAAAAAGTGGTTAATTTAATCCAAAGCCAAGTCGCAATTAGGACGATTCGCCCCCGAGCCAGATTCCCTTCTAACATCGAGTGCTTGCACTCGAAAAATTTTGCCACCAAAGCATAATTGACCGAAATTTGCTGTCTGCCAAATTTTGCAAGTGAATTCAGGCATTTTAGCTCTTTAAATTGACTTTTGGAGTGGCTAAATTTTCTAAACGGACACACAACATAAACTATATGCCATAGGGGTTATTCGCTGAAGTCCAAATTCATCTGTATTTGCTAATTCCGCCAATAATTTGCTTTGGGTAGTGGTATGTTTTGATTTGTTCCAAATCAAATTTTTGTCTCAGTGGGTTTTCTCAAATTATTCGTAACTTAGCCCCTACGGGACATATAGTCCGAGCGTTAGGCAACATACAGTATGCATTTCCTAAAATTTTCAATTCTCATATTATTTGTTTCTTGTATCGCAGGACAGAAGCAAACCAAGAACTCAGAAGAGGCGTTGGTGTTAAACCTAATAGAACAGTATTATAAGCATGGACCTTTACAACCTCAAACATTTGTTAGTCCAACACTTCTCCCGTTTAAATACTACGACTATGAGCAAACTGGAGACGGAATCATAGTTCCTCCTACAGAACAAAATATAGGCAATTTTAATGAGCAGTCATTTTTTAGAATCATAAGAAATAATGAGCACTTCAAAGTCGAATCTGAATCCAACTGGATTAAGGAGCAAATTCTCAATTCAAATGCAACATCGAAGATTATAAGCCTTAAGAATCTTAATAATCATATTGCAAACAAAACTAAATCTAACCGGTGGTATAGCTTTTACATTCCAATTTTTAACACTGACAGCAGCGCAGTTTACCTACAATACGACTATTTTGACGGAGGCTATGAAGAAGGGAGAGCAGCATTAATGGTTACATCCAACGGTGAGTGGAAACTTATTGAAACGTATCATATCTGGATGAATTAAGGTACGTTGCCTAACATTTTGTAAACTCAATAAGGTTTCATCTGTTAAACACTAAGTTTATTTCTTGTAGCTAGTCCCGTCAAATTTTTAATTTGACTACGTGTTACTCTGATTTGCTAGCAAATCAAAAAGTTTGCCTCGGTGAGTTATCAAAATTTTGTACTTTTAAATCCTTACTGAAGTTTACAGTAAGCGTTGTATTCCATTCTTTGCAGCCTTTTCTTTATTCTTAATAGTTGCGGTTAGTCGGACTATCACGGAATAAATTCATCGCCAAATAGAAATTTTTCCGCTCCAAACTTCTTTGCTATTCGGACTACTCTATGGCTACTTAGATTGCGCAGGAAAGTTTTGTGGTTTGCTTGCCCACCAAGGGCAAGCCCAAACTTCCGTTCATTTAATAAAAGCCAAATCGCAATTAGGACGATTCGCCCGCAGCTAGATTCTCTACTAGTATCGACCGTTTACGGTCGAAAAATTTTTCCGTTAGAGCACAATTGACCAAAAATTACTACCTGCTAAGTTTTGCCATCAATTCTAGTATTCAAGCTATCTAAATTGACAATTGTAACGGCTAGATTTTCTAAACGGAAATACAACATAAACTATAATGCCATAGGGCGTATATGCTAAAAGCTAAGTTCAACTCTTTCTGCCAAGTCCGCCAAATATTTGCTTTGGGTAGTGCCATGTCTTGATTTGTTCAAATCGATCTTTCCTAAGTGGTTTATCACTATTTATTTCTAATTTAGTCCTACGAAAATATAGTCAGAGCGTTGATTACCATTAAATATTACCTATGAAGAATATAATTATATTGTTTTTTATTTTATCTGCCTTTTCGGAAGCTTTTGGATCTGTGGTTTCTGGATCGGCTTATCTAGATAACAATGAAGATAATAGTAACATAACCATTACATTCACTTCCAGTTCACTTTCTGGTGTAAATGCATCAATTACTAATAATCCGGATGGAAGTTTTTCTAGCTCAATTGAAAACGGGCTTTACATTATTGAATACTCGAAGATTGGCTACCAAACTATTATACTTGACGAAATATTAATCGATTCAGACATTACATTATCAGATGTTATTCTATCTTCTATGGCTGTTAAATTAATTAATGGAAATGTAGAAGGAGTTTGGCACCCAGACACTGTTTACCATATAAATGGTAATACCTCGATAGAGAGCGGTAAAAAATTACAAATTCTTGCAGGCACCAATATTATATTCAATGCTTATTATGAATTAATTATCTATGGTGAATTAGAAGCTGTCGGAACAGAAACTGACAGTATAATATTTACATCAAACAGTAACAATAGATCGCGAGGAGATTGGAAGAGCATTTCATTGAATAGTAGTGTGGCCACTGCCAATTTCAATTATTGCCGATTAGAATATGGGGCTGATAAAAATAATTCCAAAGGTATGCTTCAAGTAAATAGTGGATATTTAATAGTAGAAAATAGCTGTGTAAGAGAAAGTGACTATGCTAGTATTTCAATTAGTTCAGGTGGAAAAGCTCTCATTAGAAAAAATATAATATACAATAATCGATACTATAGCGTCAGATCCGATTGGAATGCAGCTGAAGTTTTTATTGATGAAAATATCATTTATGGAAACGGTCATTCTGGCATTCTGGCAATAGACAATGTCGAAATAAGTAACAATGTAGTATATGATAACATTCGTGGAATTTACACTTATGCGAACAACAATATTTACAATAATATTGTATTCAATAATACAGATGGAATAGCCATTTCGAAAGGAACACCATTGATTTCAAATAACACGATTACATCCAACAAGTATGGCATAACTTTAGATGACAATGTTGCCTATAATCCTTCGGCAAAAATTTCATCCAATATTATTTACGGAAATGATTCGTATGCAATTTATTCAAAAAATATATCACTTAAACCAACTAGCATTGATTACAACCTTATTAATAACAATGGTGGTTTTTATAACGGCAGTATAGTGGGATTAGGAACAATAATTACAACTAATGTCAACGGAACAAATTCGGATACCTTTTACAATATATTTGAAGACCCTGAATTTTATTCCCAAAATACTGATAATGAATATTTTGTGTATTTAAAATCTACATCCTCAGCAATCGATGCTGGGCATCCTTCTCAACATGATGTAGATGGCAGTATAATTGACATTGGAGCTTTGCCTTATCTAAACATTGGACCTTCCAATTTCGAATTGATTAATTCTCAAATAGAATACTACTCATATGATTCTATGAAAATATATTTCAATTGGAACATATCCATAGACGCAGATAGTATTGCAAAGGAAGTTTCATACCAAATTAATATGCTAGATAACACTGAAATAACATATAGTGAAACAGAAATTAAGGACGTTTTTTATAGCTTCACATATCATACTCTTTTGAAACAAAACCAGGAATACAAATGGTTTGTCACCTCAACAGATGGGCTTGAATTTGGCGAATCAAATGATACTTTAACTTTTACTCCTCCAAATTTACCTCCTTCAGAATTCCAACTCATTTCACCTGTTAACGAATCAGAAGTTGATGATATATATTCGACAATATTAATTTGGGAAAGCAATCTTGATACTGATGAAATTAGTTATTCAGTATCTATTCATTCTGAAGCGTTAGATTCTGTAATCAATAATATTCAAATTAATGAGCTCAACGCTAGCGAAATTATTCAACCCAACGAAAACTATAGTTGGAGCGTATTTGCTTCTGATGGAATTGACACAACATATTCCGATACATTATATTTTAGTACTCCCAATATTCCTCCGTCACAATTTCAACTAATTTCTCCATCAATCGATCAAATTATAACCCAAGTTGATTCGATTCAATTTCAATGGACGAGTTCAATGGATAGCGAAGACGTTTTGTATTCGTTGCACATTGAAGGAACTGAAAAAGACACCATAATTTCGGATATTTCTGATACTGTTTACATTTTCGAACAACGCAAATTTTTCACATCATACTCAATGTATAACTGGTCAATTAATGCAAATGATAGAATTGATACAACAAGTAGTGATACACGAAGTTTCGAAATAGCAAATATCACTTCAATCAATCCATCAGCAAATAATCATATCTTCTTATTTCCAAATCCAGCAAGTGATCGACTTTTCATCCAATCGAATAAAGACTTTCGAATTCATTCTATGAAAATGATTGATTTACTTGGAAAGGAGGTTTATTCAAGTAACATTTCTTCTGGGAAGAACGAAATTGATTTACGAAAAACACCTATTGATAAGGGTATATATCAAGTTTTGCTATTTGACATAAATGGCAAAACCATTTTGACTCAAAAGTTAATATTAGAATAATGAAGAGCACTCAACAACACCTATGCATGAATGGGGTTTTATCAGTATCGAAAGGTTGGCAGCCAAGGAATAATTGACTGAAAATTGCTATCTGCCAAATTTTGCAAGCAAATTCTGGCATTTGAGCTCTCTAAATTGACTATTGAAGCGGTTAGCTTTTCTAAACGGAAATACAACAATCTATAAACTCAATGGGGTTTCATTACTCAACTACTAAGCTCATTTCTTGTAGCTAAGCCCGTCAAATCTTTGATTTGACTCTGTGGGTCAGTATAATATCGTACTTTTAAAGTCCCCACTGTAGTTTATAGTGGGCGTTGTGCGTAATTTGCTAGAATATATGAAGCATATTTTATTTAGTTTAATATTTATTAGCCTCGGCATTTCTTCCAAGGGGCAGACAGTAATCGAAAAGATTGCTCTTAATGCCTGCGAATGCATTGAGAATATGACTGTTAGTAAAGCAGATAGCTGTATAACTAGTTCTATGGCCAAGGTGATTATTGCCAACCGCGGTAGTGAAGAAACAAAATTCATTGGAACTGTTGAAGGAATGCAACAAGCTATCAAGGACTCTTACCAATTGGTTCAAGATAATTGCGAATCATTTCGAACTCAAATAATAAATGTCAGAAAAGAAAACTTCTACAAATTATCCGAAATTAAGGAAGCCAACAATTATTATGAAAAAGGTAATCAAAAGCTGCAAAATGACGCCTTCAAAGCTGCTATCAAAGATTATAAAAAAGCACTAAAACTTGATCAAAATTTCATCTTTGCTTTGGACAATATAGCTGTTTGCTATAGAAATATGGAATCCTTCGACAAGGCAATTGAGTATTATAAAAAATCATTGGACATCTTTCCAGAAGGTAATTTCGCCTTGCAAAACATTGCTGTAGTTTATGGATTTAAGGGTGATAGTAAATCTGCAATAGAATATTATAATAGACTAATTAACCTTTATCCAAACGACCCTGAAGGATACTTTGGACTTGCCAAAGAATCACTAATTATTGGGGATTTAGAATTTGCTACTGAAACGGCCTTAATAGCATATATCATATATAAGAACAACCAATCAGAACATCTTGCTGACGGAGAAAAGTTACTAGGCCTGATCTATGGAAAACTGAAAGAGATTAAGCAAACAGATTTATTTCATCAGAAAGCAAAAGAACTTAACATCGAAATAGAAATAGATTAAAACTACGCACAACATTCTGTAAATTCAATAAGGTTTCATCTGTTAAACACTAAGTTTATTTCTTGTAGCTAGTCCCGTCAAATTTTTAATTTGACTACGTGTTACTCTGATTTGCTAGCAAATCAAAAAGTTTGCCTCCGTGAGTTATCAAAATTTTGTACTTTTAAATCCTTACTGCAATTTACAGTAAGCGTTGTGTGCCATTAAACTTTAAAATATGAGAACACTTTTTATTTCACTGACATTGCTACTTACTTTTTCAACTGTTTTTGGACAGAAATTAAAGAAAGTGACAAGTGAACATCAATCTCCTCCTTTTAAGGAAAAATTTTATGTTTTAAAATCAGATGAAACAACCAGACAAGGAGCCTATATAAAAGAAGTTAGAAAAACAGTTTGGGTTAAAGGCCAGTACCAAAATGACATAAAAGTCGGTGTATGGGAATATTACGATATGAAAGGAAAACTAGCTCATAAACTAAATGTTGAAACTGGAGAATTGTTATACAACAGGTTTGAGGATGAAACTAAAAACTTTGATAAATCGAAGTATTCTAGACCAGCAATTTTGCTTGGAGGCACAAGTACAATTTATAAAAACGTAATGTACTTGCTACGATACCCTGCAGAAGCTCGGATAGCAAATACACAAGGCAAGGTATATGTTAAATTCATTGTTGACGAGCTTGGAAAAATGGGTAACTCGCAAGTTATAGAAGGCATTGGAGATGGATGTGATGAAGAAGCTGTTAGAATAATGAATTTAGTGGATCAAGAATGGTTACCAGCATTAGATTTAGATGGTAAACCAATAAAATCTGAAATTACATTGCCAATTACGTATAGACTTCTATAAAACGGACACACAACAACCAATAAACTCCATAGGGTTTCACCTTTTAAACACTAAGTTTATTTCTTGTAGTTAGCCCGTCAAATCTTTGATTTGACTACGTGTTATGTGTTGATTTGTGCCAAATCAAATATTTGCCTACGTGGGCTATCAAAATTTCGTACTTTTAAACTCCCTACGGAAGTTTATTGTAGGGCGTTGGCGATAATTGCTCAAAAAAATATGCGAATTATAGTAACCTTTTACCTTTTTATTTATTTTACCTCTTGCACCGAAAAAAAGCTTTCTATTAATGGACATTGGCACGAATCTATTAATGGAGAAACTATTCATTGTTACAAATTGACTGACTCTACCTACTCAGTCGATGAATTGTCAATTGGTTTTAAAAAACCGCATAATATCATTGACGGGAAAAAGGCTATTTTTTTAAGGCTATCAATGGACTATTCCACAAACTATAAAGTCGGGGCAGATAACATTCAAATAAATGATTCTATTGACTGGATTAGGGCAAGTGACAATGAAGCAACCTTCCTTAATGATTTGACCCTTGGACTCCTAGTTAGTTTAGAGCCACATGAACTGAATCAGCGTAATTACGATTTGCCCTATAATGTTGACTTTGCTAAATTTATTATTGTGGGTAAATTAAAATCAAACCAAATAGATGATAAACATCACATTCAGATCAACGACAAAATTGTTCCACTTGCTGATATTATGCTTTTTTTAATACCCCATCACAATGGCAATCTTGAAAATTCAATTGTAGTTATTAATGCTGATAAAGATTCCCCCAAAGCATTATTGGATTCGATTAAGGAAACATCTCTTAAAGTGGGTTATCTACAAAAGAACATTTATAAAACGGCTATAAACAAGACGAAAAGAACAATTGGGTTGGTAAAGTATAAACAAACTACCGCCAACAATCTGTAAACTCAATAAGGTTTTATCTGTTAAACACTCAATTCATTTCTTGTAGCTAGTCCCGTCAAATTTTTAATTTGACTACGTGTTACACTGATTTGCTTAGCAAATCAAAAAGTTTGTCTATGTGGGTTATCATAATTTTGTACTTTTAAGTCCTTACTGTAGTTTACAGTAAGCGTTGTATTCCATTCTTTACATCCTAGTTGGGCTAGTCTGACATTCACGGAATAAACTCACCACCAAACGCTAAAATTCACCACCCCAATCCTACTTTCTATTCGGACACTTAGATTGCGCAGGAAAGTTTTGTGGCTTGCTTTGCCCATCAAGGGCAAGCTCAAAAAGTCGTTCATTTAATAAAAGCCAAATTGCAGTTAGGGCGATTCGCCCGAGCCAACTTCATTTGCTCTTTCGAGTGCTTGCACTCGAAAAATTTTGCCGTCAAACAATAATTGCCCGAAAATTACTATCTGCCAAGATTTGTTACAAACTCAAGCGTTTCAGCTTTCTAATTTGACAATTGTAGCGGCTAGATTTTCTAAACGGAAATACAACATAAACTATATGCCATAGGGGTTACTTGCTGAAAGCCAAGTCTATCTCTTTATGCCAAGTCCGCCAAATATTTGCTTTGGGTAGTGATATGTCTTGATTTGTTCCAAATCAAATATGTGTCTAAGTGGGTTATCTTAATTATTCGTAATTTAGTCCCTACGGGACATATAGTCCGAGCGTTAGGCTTTATTGATTCAAGAATGAGACATATTCTTACTTTATTCACTTTCTTCTATACTTCAACCACAATATTTGGTCAAAGTGTAATTGAAATCGAAATGTACTGGGGTCATGATAGGTTTTGGCCTAAAGAGGGCACCATATACATGGATTCAATAGATTACATTCATGCATTTTTGAGACACCCAAATAAAGATGTTCAGTTCTACACGCAGCAAAAAGGCAATACTATTATAATTAATCATGACCGCCAATCACTTGACGGATACACTCTACATATTCTAGGCGTGGGAATACAAGAAATTGTGATTCAACCTGTTCCACTCAAGCCAATAACGAAAATTATAACCCCTATTTTTCAAGACTTTAGATATATTTCATGCCCTGATCCTCCATTCAACAAAAGCGCAATCAGGGCGGAGCAAAGATGGAAGAATTTTGTCCGAAGAAAGGTTAAATCGAAACCATCGATAGTGGTTGACGGTAAACCGTTTATACTATTTTGGGATGCCAAAGAAAAATACTCATTAACATCTTACATTGATTGACATAAAACAACAAAGCCTAACATTTTGTAAACTCAATAAGGTTTCATCTGTTAAACACTCAATTCATTTCTTGTAGCTAGTTCCGTCAAATTTTTAATTTGACTACGTGTTATTCTGATTTGCTAGCAAATCAAAAAGTTTTCCTACGTGGGTTATCAAAATTTTGTACTTTTAAATCCTTACTGAAGTTTACAGTAAGCGTTGGCAACCATATTATGAGACAATCCATATTTCTTATTCTTTTATTGGGCTGTTCCAAATTATTTGGACAGAGCGAGGAGGTATTTCCAGACTATCAGGAAGTAACTAAAGACAAGAATATTAGCGAAGTGGTTTGGACTGATGAAGTGAGTGGCAATCAGGTGAAAACATCATACTTAGAGAATGGGGTAATCAGGAAAGAAGTTTATTCGGATTACAAAAAGGCTTTCAGCAAATACTCGATAGATGGTTCATTTCAATATAAGTATAATGGATTAACCTTTCCATTTGAAAGGTTTTATACCAATTCAAACGAAGATACTCTCAAAGTACTTTATTCTTACAAAGACAATAAAATTGTAAAAAGGGAATATTGGGAATATGAAAGAAGGTCAAAAATGCGAAAAGGAGCTCCAGAATATGGAGATGGGAAACCAGCTGGTTGTATAGTAGCAGAACAAGATTTAATACGATATAGGAAGTGGGTAAAAGATAAATTTTATAGTTACATATACAATAAAGGACAGCTGGACAAAATCCAAATCAACTATTTCCGCGGTGGCTCTCCTGACGTCATAATTTCCACCTACAATGAAGGTAAATTGACTAATAGAACTGAACTGGATAGACGAAAAAAAACCACCAATTGGGAAGAGCTTTATGAATACGAAGGTTCAAAAATTTTAATGACAAAGAAGTATTTTGTAACGTATTGGGGCAAAATTCCACCGACCGAAAAATGGACAACAGAATTGGATTCTTTTGGAAGGGAAATTAAGATAGCAAGAGAACTAGATGGGCTTGAAACCAAGGAAATTCTAGTCAGAACATTTAACGAAATCGGAAACATAATACGATTATCTCTAACAATAAACGAATCTAAAAAGGTTTTCGATTATTCCGTAACTTATAAGTAAACGGTTGCCAACAACACCTATGATTGCATTGGGTTTCAGTGGTAAACCTCTAGTTTCATCACAATAATTGGTTACGTCAAATTTTTAATTTGACGTGCGTATTGTGATTTGATGCTCAAATCAAAAATGTGCCTAATTAGGCAATCAAAAGTTTTGTAATTTTAAGCTCCCAACGCAACATAGCCTTGGGCGTTGGCAACAATAAAAACGAAAAAACTGAGAATTCAAAAGACCTAAAACAACAACTAATTTATTTGTTTTCCAAAGATGTTTTTTTTACTTCAAATCCCCATTTTTCCATTTCAGATAAAACGTTTTGAAGACTTTTACCAAACTCTGTAATAGCATACTCAACCCTTGGTGGAGTTTCATTATATTTTTTTCTATTTAAAATACCATCATTTACAAGTTCTTTCAATTGACTGGTTAATACTTTTCTTGAAATAGCAGGAATACGAACCGAAATTTCTCCAAACCGCAATGTTCTGTTATCAAGTATGTAAAGGATTACTGTTTTCCATCTTCCTCCTATATATCCCAGTGTTGTAGTTATAGGGCAGTCACTTATTTCTTTAAAATCTGTCATTTTATTAGTTACTTAATGGTTACCACTATCTTCATTGTTACCATTTGGTAACAGTTACAAATATAAACTATTATTAGTTTCTTTGCGTAACAAATATAATTTATTAATTACAAAAACGAAAAAATGATTTTAGTAACAGGTTCAACAGGAACGTTTGGAAGTGCCGTTTTAAAAAAACTTCAAGAAAAAAAAATTGCTAACAGAGCAGTAATATCAGACAACTTTGATTGGGATAAGCCCGAAACGTTTGAAAAAGCATTAAAAGGAATTGAAAAAGTGTTTTTAATTTCTCCTCCCAGCTTTGCTGATTTTGATAAAAAAATTATTCCTTTCATTAAGGAAGCAAGAAGAGCAGATGTAAAATTTATTTTACTTTCAACCTTGTATGGTGCCAACAAAAATCCAGAAAGCACTTTTGGAAAATCCGAAAAAATAGTAGCCGAAAGTGGGCTAAATTATGCTATAGTCAGACCAAATTTTATTTTTCAAAATTTTATTACCTATGACCTTGAGGCAATAAAAAGTGGCAGTATCTATTTACCAACAAAAAACAGCAAGACCTCATACATTGATGTAAATGATGTGGCTAATGCAAGTGTTACAATTCTGGAAAACGCCAAAAAGCATTTTGGTAAAGCCTATACACTTACTGGTAGTGAAGAATTAAGCCACGAACAATTCGCAGAAATATTTAGCAGCATTTTAGAAAAGAAAGTTACCAATATTGCACCAAGTAATGACGAGTACAAAGCCACTTTACTTAGTTACAATTTACCACAAGAACTGGTTGACTTTATGGGTTTTTTATATGCAGGAATTGAAGTTGGTGCTTTTGCATCTGCCACTAACGACTATGAATTAATTACAGGAAGACAACCGACAACTGCAAAAGAATTTATTGAATTAAATCGCTCAGTTTTCATTGAGTAAGCATTTGAAAAATTAAATTCGAAACAGGAAAATTGTTAAGTAAAATATACTATTGCCAACAATGTGTAAAAATAATAAGGGTTTTAGTACATAACTCAAAGTTCCATACATTTTAAAAAGTCCGCAAAACTCACAATTTTGCGGATTATTTTTTAAAAGAAAAATTGTAAATTTGGCTAAGTGATAAACCGAAAGGTAAGTGAGTTTTAATCCCTTACTATTCTTACACTAAGCGTTGTATTCCATTCTGTACAGCCTTTCCTTATTCTTTATAATCATTTCGGCTAGTCTGACATTCACGGAATAAACTCACCACCAAACGCTAAAATTCACCTCCCCAGTCTTACTTTCTAATCTGACTTCTTAGGTGGCGCAGGAAATTTTAGCAAGTGTATTCGCTCAACAAGGGCTCATTCAAAAAGTCGTTCGTTTAATCCAAAACAAAAACGCAATTTGGACGATTCGCCCGAGCCAGTTCCTCTCCTATTCCGACCGTTTACGGTCGAAAATTTTTGCTGTCAAGTAATAATTTACAGGAAATTGCTATCTGCCAAATTTTGCAAGTAAATTCAGGCATTTAAGCTCTCTAAATTGACTATTGAAGCGGTTAGCTTTTCTAAACGGAAATACAACATTCTATAAACTCAATGGGGTTTCATCGCGCAAATACTAAGTTTATTTCTTGTAGCTAAGTCCGTCAAATCTTTGATTTGACTCTTTGTTATGTGTTGATTTGTGCCAAATCAAAGCTTCGCCTCCGTGGGTCAGTATAATATCGTACTTTTAAAGTCCCCACTGTAGTTTATAGTGGGCGTTGTGTGCCATCATTTGCAGCTTTTTTTTATAGTCTGAAAAGCACACAATTAGTTCACCACTAAACTTCAAATTTTACCACTTCGAACTTCCTTTCTATTCGGACACTTAGATTGCGCAGGAAAGTTTAGCAAGTGTATTCGCCCGCCAAGGGCTCATTCAAATTTCTTCTCAATTAATAAAAGCCAAAGTCTGCTTGGACGATTCGCCCGAGCCAGATTCTCTCCCAATATCGACCGTTTACGGTCGAAAATTTTTGCCGTCAAGGCATAATTGACCGAAAAAAGCTATTTGCCAAAATTTGCAAGTAAATTCAGGCATTTCAGCTTTCTAAACTGACTATTGGAGCGGCTAGTTTTTCTAAACGGACACACAACATAAACTATATGCCATAGGGGTTATTCACTGAAAGCCAAGTTCATCTGTATTTGCTAAGTCCGCCAAATATTTGCTTTGGGTAGTGGTATGTTTTGATTTGTTCCAAATCAAATTTTTGTCTCGGTGGGTTATCTCAAATTATTCGTAACTTAGTCCTACGGACATATAGTCCGAGCGTTGTGTACAATGCTTTTAAGCTTGCGGCTCTCGCTTCCAAATCTAAATTGACTACGGACATCACGCTGTAGCCAGCATTTTTCAAACAAGCAAAAATCACAACTTTCTTTCTTAACGTAAGGACAAGCTAAACTCCAAGTTCATCTCAATTTTCGAGCCTTTTCGCATTGAAAATTTATTTGCATTGCGCACTTTTCAAGTTGATTCATCTTCTGGGCGGTATTTGGACTATGACAACATCTCTTGCAGAAGCTTTTTATTCAACTATTTCAGTTTTTCACTCCAAAACTTATGGACTTTTGGGAATTTGATTTTGCAAGTGGTTGTGGTTACTTCAAGCCTTTTTTGCTACTAACTATATGGACTTGGGGGACGAATCCCATCGCAAATTTTTGAGTTAAATTCAGGCATTTAGTGCCTTTAGATTTATCGGCTAAGACGAAAAAAATAGAACTGGCACTGTACACAACATTGTGTAAGAAAAAATGCCGTTATCCGGCTGCCTAAGTTCTTGAAAGTGTGGCGAGTTATCCCACAATTTTTGCTTGTGGTTATCTATGAAAGGCAGGCGTAAGCCAATTACGCATAACCTGAAAAACAGAAGGTATTTATTTGGTGATTTTGGGTAAAGATAGTCCACAAAAATTGCTACCTTCATCACTTTAATGAAGGGTGTGGCACTTTTCTTACACTTGCGTTGTATTCCATTCTTTACATCCTAGTTGGGCTAGTCTGACATTCACGGAATAAACTCACCACCAAACGTTAAAATCACCACCCCAATCGCACTTTCTATTCGGACACTTAGATTGCGCAGGAAAGTTTTGTGGTTTGCTTGCCCGCCAAGGGCAAGCCCAAAGTTTCGTTCAATTAATAAAAGCCAAATCGCAGTTAGGATGATTCGCCCGAGCCAATCTCATTTGCTCTTTCGAGTGCTTGCACTCGAAATTTTTTGCCATTAAAGCATAATTGACAGAAAATCGCTATTTGCTAATATTTACAAGTAAAATCAAGGTTTTAGCTCTCTAAATTAACAATTGGAGCGGCTAGATTTTCTAAACGGAAATACAACATTCTATAAACTCAATAGGGGTTTCATCTGTTAAACAATAAGTTCATTTCTTGTAGTTAAATCCGTCAAATCTTTGATTTGACTCTGTGTTATGTGTTGATTTGTGCCAAATCAAAGCTTCGCCTCCGTGGGTTACGAAAATTTTGTACTTTTAATGTCCCCACTGTAGTTTATAGTGGGCGTTGTATTCCATTCTGTACATCCTAGTTGGGCTAGTCTGACATTCACGGAATAAACTCTCCACCAAACGCTAAAATTTAGCTCCCCAATCATACTTTCTATTCGGACACTTAGATTGCGCAGGAAAGTTTTGTGGTTTGCTTGCCCTCTAAAAGGCAAGCTCAAACAGTCGCTCAATTAATAAAAGCCAAAGCGTAATTAGGACGATCCGCCCGAGCCAGCCTCTCTCCTTCATTCGAGTGCTTGCACTCGAAAATTTTTGCCGTCAAAGTATAATTGACCGAAAATTACATTTTGCCAAAATTTGTAAATAAAATCAAGCATTTAAGCTCTCTAAATTGACGATTGGAGTGGCTAGATTTTCTAAACGGAAATACAACATAAACTATATGCCATAGGGCGTATATGCTGAAAGCTAAGTCTATCTCTTTATGCTAAGTCCGCCAAATATTTGCTTTGGGTAGTGATACGTCTTGATTTGTTCCAAATCAAATATATGTCTAAGTGGGTTATCTTATTTATTCGTAATTTAGTCCCTACGGGACATATAGTCCGAGCGTTACCTTCAATACCTCAAATGAGAAGCTTTTTTGTTACTATAACAATTTTTACACTTAGTTGCCAAGCAAATCAAAAGAACTTGGAAACCGTTGTTCTTCAATCAACACTACTTGAAGTTCTCGATACCCTCTACTATCGAGAACCACCACAACCACCCCCAAAGAAAGCATTTTTACCCGATTCTTCAGATTTAATTGTTGAACCTCAACTTGGAATTTTTGTTGACGGTCAATTAGTAGTGTCTGACAGCTTAATTGAAGCGGACAGCCTTGAGAGAGTTATGGAAC
>Ga0256834_1000802_pt1 | contig 22209 bp, 26 predicted proteins | sample 4281140metaG_FD_190536 | JGI IMG/M metagenome (GOLD analysis project Ga0256834, IMG submission 190536) | Hydrothermal vent microbial communities from East Pacific Rise, Pacific Ocean - 4281-140 | ecosystem: Environmental > Aquatic > Marine > Hydrothermal vents | place: Pacific Ocean: East...
TAACTGGCTATGTTGCAAATCATTCTTCTTGTTTTTTTATAAATATTTTTTTATTATAATTTTCCGGGAATTTACCATCAATATCGGCATAAAAATCTTGAAATTTTGTCATATCCTCTTCAAAATCTCCTGTAAGGTGTATCAAATTGCCTACACCTCCAATTCTTTTAGTATAATCTAAAAACCCCAAAATAACGGGTACTTTTGCATTTAGTGCTATATAGTAGAATCCTGTTTTCCACCTTTCCACATAATTACGCGTACCTTCTGCTGACAGCATTAAAACCATTTTTTCGTGCTTTTTAAATAAATCAACAGAAAAATCAACCATATTATTATGTTTTGATCTGTCAATACCAATACCGCCTAACCATTTAAAAAATAAGCCATGTAAACCTTTGGTATAATTATTTTTAATAATAAACTTAACTTTTATTTCTTCTTTCCAATAGACTGCTATTGCAAAAATTAAATCCCAATTTGTAGTATGGGGTGCTGCTATTGTAACACATTTATCTACTTTAAATTTTTGTGGATAAACACATTTCCATCCATAAACAAACAATATAAAACTACCGATGATTTTTTTCATTTTACATGCTGAATTAATACTTATTATAAATTTGCAACAAGGTTTTTTCCATCGTTGCTTTAATTTCTTTTGAACTCATCTTATAATGATTGTTCATATAACTAAATATAAGAAATGTACCTTTTTTAGTAATGAGATAACCACTTAAACAATGATTGTTAGACAAAGTTCCCGTTTTAGCATAAATATAGGGTTTACCCTTAGCTTTATAAACACCTTTCAATGTTCCTGACTCTCCTCCAACAGGAAAATAATTCAATAATTTTTGTGTAGGAATTTCTTGATACATTTTTTCAAGTAATTTCACCAAACTTTCTGGTGTAAACAAATTATACCTTGACAAACCTGAACCATCAACCCAACGTGGCTCTTGAGGTAAATCATGTAAATAATTTTCTAGTGAATATTTAATTGCTGCATTAACGCTATAGGTTCCAGAAACCTCCTGCCCTACTTGTAGTAGCAATTGCTCTGCAATAAAATTATCACTAACTGTCAACATTTGTTTATAAATACTATCCGTATTTTGATTGTAGATATATTTAAAGTTCAAACCTTTCCGATTAGGAATGAGCGTCACATTTTTATGCAGCTTGTCACTCAATAAATCTACCACAAGCTGATTAGAAGTCCTAAAAGGAACTTCATAACCCTTTTGTCTATTTTTTTGAGCAAAAAACTGATTCTCATTATGTTTTCTAGAGACCAATACAGAATCTACTGTTGAAATCTGAGTTTTAAAATAATGAGGAGTACTTTGTTGCCGTCCTTCTGAAAAATTATATTTTAAAATGTTTCCATAGATAGGAAATAAGCTTTTCTCTGGCATATAATAATATGAATAATCATCCCATGCCCAACCACTTCCATAAGTAGGCTCATCTATATTGGCATCTAATACATAAATATTATTTGATGCCTTTTTTAAAAAATCTAAAACTTCTGCACTCTCAAAACCATATAAAAAAGTAGGATCAGCCGTACCTTTTATAACTAATGAATCGTGGGTTTTATAATATGCTAAACTCTTTAGTCTAGAGGTTTCGGAATTAAAAGTTTTATACGCCGTATAAAATGTAAATAATTTGGTGTTTGATGCTGGTGTAAAATATTTTGCACCGTTGTGATTCAGAATTTCTTTTTTAGTTTTAGGATTGTACAGTACAAGACCATCAAAATAGGAGTGTTTTTCATTGTCTTGCTTAAGCTCCTGCTCAATACTATTAACTGTACTACAAGAATTTAGTATAAAAACAGCAAGCAACACTATAACATATCTCATTTATTAAAAATTTGAAATTTTAAAAGTTTGAAATTAATCATTTTTTTACTTTCTACATTAAAATTGTAAAAAGAATAATTTTGAATCTAATTTTAGATACTAATTCATTGCTATAAACGTTTAATTTAAAACGAAACTAAATGAAATTTCAAAAAATTATTTTTTTAATAGGTATATTATTTTTAAGTTCTTGTTCAGAATTACAACAAGTAGTAAATCAACTACCACAAGATGTTATTAGTAATACAGATATAGCTGCAGGATTAAGACAAGCCTTAGATTATGGTATTGCCAAACAAGTAAAAAAACTGACTTTAAAAGATGGTTATTTTAAAAATGATTTGGTTAAGATTAGTTTACCAGAAGAACTAAAAAAAGTAGATAAAACCCTGAGAGATATCGGTTTAGGTGATTTAGCTGATCAAGGTTTAAAAACATTAAACAGAGCTGCTGAAAGTGCTGTAAAAGAAGCAACACCTATTTTTATTGATGCAGTAAAAGGCATTACTTTTAACGATGCTAAAAATATATTATTAGGAGCTGACAATGCTGCAACTCAATATTTACAAAGTGGTACTACTAGTGCATTATACACTAAATTTAACCCTGTAATTAAGAATTCATTTACTAAGGTGGGTGCAGATAAAATTTGGAGCACCATCATTCAGAAATACAATACCATTCCTTTTGTTAAAAAAGTGAATCCAGATCTTACAGATTATGTCACTCAAAAAGCTTTAGAGGGAGTTTATACAATGATTGCTGTTGAAGAAAAACAAATTAGAACAAAAATTTCTTCAAGAAATACTGATTTATTGAAAAAAGTTTTTGCACTGCAAGATTAGAAATTATACCAATTTAAATTGGTATTAAGACTATTCTATAAAAAAATCATCTGTAAACCCAATTAAATATAATTTTTCTTGTGCTCTAGTAATTGCTGTGTACAACCATCTAAAATATGAAAGACTTTGACCTTCTGGCAGATAAGGGTGCTCTATAAAAACTGTTTTCCACTGCCCACCTTGTGATTTATGACAGGTTACGACATAAGAAAACTTAATTTGTAAAGCGTTAAAGTACTTATTTTTCTTGATAGCCAACAATCTTTTATATGATGATTTTTCATCTTCATAATCCTTTGCAACCTCTTGGTACAATTGATTAGACTCTTCATAGGTTAATGAAGGTGCAACACTGGTTAAGGTATCTAATAACACAACGGTATCAAAAGGTTTTTCATCAGGATAATCTATCAACCTAACAGTAATTTCTGCAAATTTAAACCCATATAAGTCTTTGTAACTAAAAATTCTTAAAACTTCACAAACATCACCATTAGCAATAAAACCTGCGGTAGAATTATCATCTAACCAATAATAGTTATTTTTTACTACCATAATATAATCGCCAGCTGCAATCTCATTTTCTTGCCCACGTATACTTGTCCTAATTTGTTGATTGTATTGATTGGCACGTTTATTTGAACGTACAATAAAAGTCGTATCCTCAACACCAATACTATCATAAGCAACTGTAATTGCATCTTCTATCTCATAACCATCCGTTAAACGGATAATGTCTGGAAAGCCCAAGTTAAATTGAAACCCATCAAAAATACCATCATTTAACAAGAGTCGTAATTGTGTTGCATTTGCTAAAATTCCAGAATTTTGATGCTGACGCATCACTTCATTCAATTCTAGCTCTATAACATTCTTATTGTAATCATAGACTAAAGTGTCTCTATTTAACGCAGGGCTCAGATCTAACTTTACGGGAGGTAATTGTGCTGTGTCACCTACAAAAATCAATTTGCAATTTTTGCCCCCATAGACATAAGAGAGTAAATCACCCAATAAAGAGTTTTGATCAAAAAAATTAGCATTTGCTTTACGATCTGGTATCATAGAGGCTTCATCAACAATAAAAATAGTATTGGTATGCTTGTTTTGTTGTAGTGCAAAAGAAACTCCACCATTTTTTGCTTTACGCGGATGGTAAATTTTCTTATGAATTGTAAAAGCTTTTTTACTTGAATAATTCGCAATAACTTTAGCTGCTCTGCCTGTAGGTGCTAATAAAACAGCCTTCAAACCAACTTGCCATAAATTATTGACCAAAGTACTCATAGTAGTCGTCTTACCTGTACCTGCATATCCTTTTAATAAAAACAACTTGTTTTTGTCTTTATCTAAAATAAATGACGACAATTGGTCTAATAAATCATCTTGAAGTTTGGTAGGTACGAACGGAAATTTACTTTTTAAAACTTTATAAAAGTCTAAAGGGTCAGTAATCATTGGCATCATTGATAAAAAACCAAAGGTACAAATTGATTTATCACTAAAGGTTTTTAACTTTAAAAAATTTTTGTAGATTTGTTGCATAACCATCACTAAACAAATTAATTTATAAGATGTATACTTTTCTAATTATCATTGCGGCAATTATAGTCGTTGGCTTGCTTGCTTATTTAATTGTAAATAAAATTCCAAAAGGTGCTAGACCTGTAATATCCATTTTACTATGGTTGCTTATTGGCTTTCTTGGATACAGTATTTTTCAGTCTATCATGGGCCCCATAAAGTTCAATAAAGCTAAGGTATCTAGATACGGAAAAGCAATTAAGAATTTAAAAATGATACGTGATGCTGAAGTTGCTCATAAAGAAGTTACTGGTAAGTTCACAAAAAACAAACAAGGTCTTATTCAATTTATAGATACTGCTAAATTTGCAGTTACCGAGGTGAAAAATATTGTTGTAGATGAAGATAAAGGTGGTGGTATTGTTATACAAGTTGAAAAAAGAGTTGTAGATACCATTGGCTTTAAAGATGTAAGAGCTAGCTTTGCTGGTAGAGATTATAAAAACATGTTTAATGTACCTGGTACAGATGCTCAGTTTTCTTTAGAAACAGGTTTTGTAGAAAAATTAGAAGGTATTAAAGCTTCTGTTTTTGAAGCTAAAATTGACAAAGGAGTAATTTTAAAAGGCTTAAATAAAGATTTAATTCGTCAAGAAAAAGAATCTCTTGGAGGTTCTGAAGTAAAAGGTGAGTTTATTTCTGTTGGGTCTTTAGAAGATGTTAAAGTAAGTGGTAACTGGCCACCTTCATATGATACAGCCAAAGACAAAGATAAAGACAAATAATTTAGATGTAAACCATCTAAAAGACAATCATTTATCCATCCAATTCAGTTTGGATGGATTTTCTTTTTGTATATTTAATAAAGATACTAAAACTTTTATTGCTCTTTATGATTATCAATTTAAAGATGTCAATAACTCTCCTCAAAAATTAATAGAAAATATTTCTTCTATTTTTCAGAACGAAGTATTACTCCAACAAAAATACTCATCAGTTAACGTGTCTCACGTAAATGATTTATATAATCTAGTCCCTAAATCACTCTTTGATGAAAATAAATTAAATGCTTATGTAAGCTATAATAACAAAGTTTATCCTCAAGATTATATAGTTTTTGATGAAATCAAAAATCAAGACATTATCTCTGTTTTCATCCCTTATGTAAACATCAATAACTTTCTATTAGATAAGTTTAAAGGTTTTGACTTTATGCACAATTCTAAAATACTCATAGAAAGTCTTTTGTCTATTTACAAGTATAGTTTAACACCTCATATGTTTGCACATATTGACAATAATCACTTTGAATTGATTATCATAAAAAACAAAAAACTTCAGTTATATAACACTTTTAAATTTTCTACCAAAGAAGATTTTATTTATTATGTGTTATTTACTGCTGAGCAACTAAAATTAAATCCAGAAAAATTTGAATTGGTAATGCTAGGTAAAGTTCAAAAAAATGATGACTTATACAATATAGCTTATACCTACATAAGAAATGTTAGCTTATTAGAGAACAGATCTAAATTTAGCTATGACAAGGTTTTTACTGAAGTAGACAAACGGACATATTACACTATATTAAACCAATATTAATGCGAATTATTTCAGGAAAACACAAAGGAAAACGCATTAGTGCTCCTAAAAAACTACCTGCTAGACCTACAACCGATTTTGCAAAAGAAGCCTTATTTAATATTTTAAACAACACTTATTACTTTGAAGAATTGTCTGTACTTGATTTATTTTCTGGTATTGGAAGTATCAGCTTTGAATTTGCTTCAAGAGGAGCTAAAGAGATTATTAGTATTGACCAACATTACAATTCTGTAAAATTTATTGAGCATACTGCTCATGAGTTAGCTTTGAATATCAAAACTATAAAAAGTGATGTTTTCCCTTATTTAAATAAAGTAAAGAAACAACACGATATTATTTTTGCAGATCCGCCATATAACTTTAGTAAAGAACAACTGGAAAGAATTGTAACACTTATTTTTAACAATGAATTATTACTAAATGATGGATTGTTAATTATCGAACATACAAAAAATACTGATATCTCTGATGTACTTAATTATAGCTACTCAAAAAGATATGGAAGTAGTATGTTTAGTTTTTTTTCTCTTTAGCTTTTTATGCTATCCAATTTTTAAAATCTTTTACTCTTTCTCGACTTACAATGACATCTTGAAAATTATAAGAGTTTAATTTTATTTGCAACCTTGAGTTTGTATATGATATGATGTCTTTTATAGCATTTATATTGACATAAAATTTACGGCTAGTTCTAAAAAAAGTATCTGGTGCCAGTTCAGGCTCTAATTGCTCTAATGTTAAATCAATTAGATAATCTCTACCTTCCGTAGTGTGTATATAAGTCCCTTTATTTTCACTATAAAAACATTCTATAGCTTCAATAGGTATTATTTTTAAATGTTGCCCAACTTTTATAGTAAATCGTTTTTTATATTCTCGCTCTATCGGATGTATCAAGAGTTTCTTTATATCATCAAAATCTATGGAAACATTTTTATTTTCAGAGACTCTTTCTTTATATTTTTTTATGGCATTCTCTAAATCTTCATCATCAATTGGTTTTAATAAATAATCAATACTATTTAATTTAAAAGCTTGCAAAGCATATTCATCATAGGCAGTAGTAAATATAATAGCACTTTTAATTTCAATACTTTCAAAAATTTCAAAAGACAGACCGTCTGACAATTGTATGTCTAAAAAAATTAAATCAGGATGTTGATTTTCAACAAACCAAGCAATAGATTCTTGTACAGAATGTAACATTACATTTACTTCAATACCTAAATTTTGTAACATTCTATTCAACCTTCTTGCTGCAGGTTTTTCGTCTTCTATAATGATAATATTCATACTTTAATAGTGCTTATATTTATTTCTATAATTTATCTTCATTCATAAACTCTTTAAGTTTACGTTGCTCCCAATCTTTTCCAAAAAAGATTGATGGTCCAAAAACTCCCATAGCATGAAAAAAGATACCTATCCCCCAAAAAAACCATAAAGCAAATGTTCCAAAATCCCAGAAAGCTTCTATAAAAGTTTTGCCATGGCTTATTTCTCCTGTAATTTTACCAATGCTAAGAAACATGTTTACAATAAAATATACTGCAAAATGTCGATAAAAGCCTTTTAGTTTTTTAATTCTTTCTTTTGCTCTAATGTAACGTTCTTCTTCACTATAATTATCCATAACTATTCCCATTGATTATTGTTTTGTTGTTCTTCTTTAATAAACTGATTTAATTTTTCATTCTCCCAATGTTTTATAAATGATAAATTTGGTCCAAAAACTATTATAGCATGAATAGCCAAACCTAGCCCCCATCCTAAAGGAGTGAAGAAAGTACCAAAATTCCAAAAATTTATTTTAATCTCATATCCACTATAAATAAGTAATAATAATCCTACATTGATAATAATATAAACACTCAAATGTATATAAAATTCTTTAAGTTTCTTTACTTGCTCTTTCGCTTTTAAATAGCGTTCTTCTTGTGTATAATCTTCCATAACATTCTTGTTTATTATTATTCCCATCTGTTTTTATCATTACCTTCTTCTTCCATAAATTCTTGCATTTTTCTATCTTCCCAAGATTTTCCAAAATATTTATATTTACCAAACACTTCAAAGGCCTGAAAAGCTAATCCCATTCCCCAACCAAACAATGGAAACCAAAACCATTGAAACCCTGAAAAGGTTTTCATATTGATAAAAATTAAAAATGGTATTACAATAACATAAGCTGCAAGACTTCCATAAAATTCTTTTAATTTTTCCATTCGTTTTCTAGCTCTTATATAACTTGAATTCACTGTATTTGATGATTGTGTTCTCATAATTGATGATTGTTTTGTTAACATCGGCAATTCAACTATAAATGTCGATGTTGTTTTGTTAATATTCACTTTACGTTTGGTTAATAAACTATAACGTTGTTGTATGTTTACCAAGCCTACTCCACTTCCTTTTTTTAGTACTTTTTTAACTTGCAAATTGTTCTCTACAATTAAGTTGCCTCCACTTTCATAAATTTTAATTCTTAATGGATTTAACGTATTTACAATATTGTGTTTTACTGCATTTTCTAATAACAATTGTAAGGATAAGGGTACAACTTTAGCTTCAGAGTTTGTTGCCTTTTCAGGAATTTCAAAAATGATACTATCTTCAAAACGCATTTTTAGCAACCTGATATAAGTTTTGGCAAATTTTAATTCTTCATCTACCGATATCAGTTCCTTATTTTTCTGTTCTAGTACATAACGATATACTTTAGACAGTGAGGTTGTAAACTTCTGTGCCGCATCAGGATTTTCATCTATCAAACTTGTCAGCACATTTAAACTGTTGAATAAAAAATGAGGATCTAACTGATTTTTCAATGCATCAAATTGTGCAGATGCTGTACCAGCAATAATTTTTTGCTCAGTAACTTTTTTCTTTTGCAACTCACGATAAAGGTAGACTGCATGAAAAAGAATAGATATTGTAACTGTAATTAATAATGAGGTTAAATAATACGCTCCGTTATTTACTTCCTTAAAATAAAATTCATCAAAACTCAATTCATCAACACCAACTCTTTGAAACATTCGTAACAAAAAAACACTAACCATTGTTAATACAATACCACCAACAATACCAATTATGATTCTGTATTTCAAATATTTTTTCCATTCTATTTTATTTAAATATTTAAAAAAGAATATATTGACAGCTGTTAATGCAATTGAATAGTATTGAAAATATCCGAATACTATCACTGTTTTTTGATTCAATTTAAAAGGCACTCCTGAAAATAAACTAAAAGCTAAATTTATAATAAACAACACAATGCCTACAACAAAACCTATACCTAGTATTTTTTTTAAACCTGACATTTTTATATTTTAATTTATTTACTATTGAGAATCTATTATTTATCTCAAACTGATGCAATCGACAAAATGAAACTTAGAATTTAAGTGTTAAATCTAACGATTTATTTTCAACTGTAAATTTTGCAATTTCAAACGTAGGAGGTCCCATTAATGTAGGGTTATTAGAGATACCATAATCTTCTAACGGCATATGCCCTTCTGAAAAATCCATTATACCGTTTTCATTTGCATCATGAAAACAAGTAATAGCATACACTCCAGCCTGTACATTTTCAAATACCACTTCACATTTACCGTCTACTACTGTTACAATTTTAGTGTCAAGCGGCTTTTTACCAAATGTTGCTTTAGTATGTAAACCAAATTGTACAGTACCTTTATCACTGGTTACATTAGGCACATTTACAGTAATTGTTATGCCTTCTGAAGCATGCTGCTGATTTATTTCTGTTGATGTTTGAGCATCTGCTACTAATGTAATCAAATACACAACTACTACACTTACAATTCTGATCATAATTTTTAAATTTTAAATTAAACTTATTTTTATCTATACTTTTATTTACACATCAAAAGTCTATAAAAAGTAAGGGCTATAAAATTTATGCTTACTGAGTTGTAGTTTTTTAAGGATGAGTTGTTCCGTTTATTTAAAAGTTACTTAAAAATTGAGTTTGATTTCTGTAAATCAAAAGAGAATAAAATAGTATATGCCCTTTTTAATTGATAAAAAGAAACATAAACTCTTGACAGTAAGCGTCTTGTATTGAAAAATTTTTTATGTTCAATAAAAAACTATATTTTTATAGGCAAATCAATAACTTAAACACAAAATTATGAAAAAATTAGTTGCAGAATTTATCGGAACCTTATGGTTAGTATTAGGCGGATGTGGAAGTGCTGTTTTGGCGGCAGCATACCCAGAATTAGGAATTGGATTTGTTGGTGTTTCCTTAGCATTTGGATTAACCGTTGTTACCATGGCTTATGCTATTGGGCATATTTCAGGATGCCATTTAAACCCTGCTGTTTCAATTGGCTTATGGGCTGGTGGTCGCTTTGACAAAAAAGACTTACTACCATATATTATAGCTCAAGTTTTAGGAGGCATAGCAGGTGCTGGAATATTATATGTTATTGCTACAGGAAAAACAGGATTTGAAATTGGTGGTTTTGCGGCAAATGGTTTTGGAGAACATTCTCCTGGAGGATATAGTATGACTGCAGCTCTAGTTGCTGAAATTGTAATGACTTTTATGTTTTTAATAATTATCCTAGGAGCTACACATTCTAAAGCTCCTAAAGGATTTGCAGGGTTGGCTATAGGACTAGGATTGACCTTAATTCATTTGATAAGCATACCAGTAACAAATACCTCAGTAAACCCTGCAAGAAGTACAAGTCAAGCTATATTTGCTGGTGACTGGGCATTAGGTCAATTATGGTTGTTTTGGCTTGCACCTATTGTGGGAGCAATTTTAGCAGGTATCGTTTATAAATTTATTTCTCCTGAAGATCAATAAATTTATTGAGAGTCACTTTGTTTCTGTTTTTAACAACTAACATAGTTACACATGAAAATAAAAAATTTCTATTTTTGATCTTAGAGTCAAAAATAGAAATTTTTTATTTTACCTCACCCAAAACTACAGAAAGGCAGTTTCGACCTCTCCCAAGAGGTGCATCGGAAACCTAGAGGAATTCTTTTCGATTAAAATGCCTAAAAGAAACAACCGATGATTATAAGGTGAATGAACCTTTAGTTTTGCAAAGTCTTAGCAAATGCAATCTATTTACAAAACAAAAAAGAGTATTGCTTATGACACAATACTCTTAATTTTAACTAACTAACTCAAATAACATTGCAAATATACTTCACTTATTACAAGTTAATGTTAAATTAATATTAAACAAATTACCAATTATGTTAATTATTGTTAACACTTTAATAAAAACAGTATTTATAATGTATTTTCTATGAAGATAAAAATTAGTTCGTTATTTTTGTACTATGCAATTCAAACTTCAATCTAATTTTAAACCTACTGGAGATCAACCACAAGCAATACAACAAATAAGTGAAGCCATTTCTGCAGGAGAGAATTATCAAACACTACTGGGTGTTACGGGTTCTGGTAAAACATTTACCGTTGCCAATGTGATTGAAAAAGTTCAGAGACCAACTTTAGTGTTGGCACATAACAAAACATTAGCAGCACAATTATATTCTGAATTCAAACATTTTTTTCCTGAAAATGCCGTAGAGTATTTTGTTTCTTATTACGATTATTACCAACCTGAAGCATATCTCCCTACAAGTGGTTTGTATATTGAAAAAGACCTTTCTATCAATGAAGATATAGAACGATTACGCTTAAGTACAACTTCATCATTACTTTCTGGACGTAGAGATGTCGTAGTGGTTGCTTCCGTTTCTTGTTTGTATGGAATTGGGAACCCTGTAGAGTTTAAAAAGAATGTCATTCATATAGAAGTAGACCAGAAAATACCTAGAACAAAATTTTTACATCGCTTGGTTACAAGTTTATACTCTAGAACTGAATTTGAAGTTAAAAGTGGAACCTTTAAAGTAAAAGGTGATACCATTACTGTTTTTCCTTCTTATGGAGATTATGGTTACCGTATCCATTTTTTTGGAGATGAAATTGAAGAGATTGAAAGTTTTGACCTTGTCAACAACCAGATTATTGAAAAATATGAAAAACTAACCATCTACCCTGCCAATCTATTTGTAACCTCTCCTGATGTATTGCAAAATGCCATTCATAAAATACAAGAAGACATGGTCAAACAGGTTGATTACTTTAAAGAAATTGGCAAACACTTAGAAGCAAAACGGCTTAAAGAGCGTACAGAATTTGATTTAGAAATGATTCGTGAATTAGGCTACTGTAGCGGGATTGAAAATTACTCTCGTTATCTTGATGGAAGAAACCCTGGCACTCGTCCCTTTTGTTTGTTAGATTATTTTCCTGATGATTATTTAATGATTGTTGATGAAAGTCATGTCACCATTCCGCAAACTCATGCTATGTACGGTGGTGATAGGTCACGTAAAGAAAATTTGGTAGAATATGGTTTTCGTTTACCTGCAGCAATGGATAACCGACCTTTAAAATTTGAAGAATTTGAAGCCATTCAAAATCAGGTAATTTATGTAAGTGCAACTCCAGCCGATTATGAATTACAAAAAACAGAAGGTGTTTTTGTAGAGCAAGTAATTCGCCCAACGGGATTATTAGATCCGGAAATTGAAGTGCGACCTAGTTTGAATCAGATTGATGATTTGATAGAAGAAATGCAAGTCAGAATAGAAAAAGATGAGCGAACATTGGTGACCACTTTAACTAAAAGAATGGCAGAAGAACTGACCAAATATTTAAGTAGAATACAGATTCGTTGTCGTTATATTCATAGTGATGTTGATACTTTAGAACGTGTTGAAATTATGCAAGACCTCCGTAAAGGATTATTTGATGTGCTTATTGGTGTCAATTTATTACGCGAAGGACTAGATTTACCAGAAGTGTCATTGGTTGCCATTTTAGATGCCGATAAAGAAGGTTTTTTACGAAGTCATAGATCATTGACACAAACCATTGGTAGAGCAGCTAGAAATATTAATGGTAAAGCTATTCTGTATGCCGATAAGATTACTAAAAGTATGCAATTGACTATTGACGAAACGACGCGAAGACGCGAAAAACAAATTGCATACAATACCAAAAACAACATTACACCCAAACAAATTAAAAAGAGCATTGATGATAGTTTAAGTAAAAATAATATCAGCTCTTTTCATTACGACAATGCTGCTGCAAAAGCTGCAGAAGAAGAGTTGGAATACCTACCAAAACCTGAAATTGAAAAACGCATTAGAGATCGCCAAAAAATGATGGAAAAAGCAGCGAAAGCTTTAGATTTTATTATAGCTGCTCAATTGCGTGATGAAATAAAAATATTAAAAGAGCAATTGTAGTTATTGACATTTTTTAATTTCTTAAAAAAGGATTAGCTTTGTGTATCGGTTGTTTAAATATGAATTGAAAGACATTCATCCCCTTACATAATGCTCAATTATAAAAAAAGATGAAAACAACAAATTTTGACACACTATCCCAAGCAATTAATTCGCTAACTAAAGAAGGGTTTACTGAAGATTTTAAAGCAGAAGAAAAAACCATTTTGGCTCTTTATTCAAAAAAAGAATATTTACCTCTAGAACTTAAAATTATCAAAACATATCGTTTTGACGGAATGGATAACCCTGAAGATGACACCCAACTTTTCGCTATAATAGCTACTGATGGAACAAAAGGAACATTAGTGATGTCTTATAGTGCTCAACACAATCAGAATGTTGAATTAATTAAGCAAATAAAAAATCAATAAATGACTTTTGTAGATTATTATCAAATATTAGGAATAAAAAAAAGTGCAACCGATAAAGAAATAAAAAATGCGTATCGAAAATTAGCACGAAAATACCATCCTGACTTAAATCCTGACAACAAAGAAGCAGAAAAGAAATTTAAAGAGATTAATGAAGCTAATGAAGTATTAAGTAATACAGAAAACAGGAAAAAGTATGACAAATACGGAAAAGATTGGAAACACGGAGAAGAGTTTGAAAAAGCACAGCAACAACAATCTCAACATCAAAGTTATTCGGGTAGAAATCAAGGATATTCAGAACAAGATTTTTCAGACTATTTTAGCTCTATGTTTGGTGGTGAAAGAGCTTCTAGACAAGGTGGTAGAAAATTTAAAGGACAAGATTTTAATGCCGAACTTCATTTAAATTTAAAAGATGTTTATGAAACTCATAAACAAGTATTGACTGTTAATAATAGTAAAATAAGACTTACAATTCCAGCAGGAGTAGAAAATGGTCAAGTTATCAAAATAAAAGGAAAAGGAGGGAAAGGGGTAAATGGAGGTCCAAATGGAGATTTATACATTAAGTTTTCTATAAAAAACAACACTCAATTTAAGAGAGAAGGAAATAATTTATATACTTCTGTCGATTTAGATCTATATACTGCTATTTTAGGTGGAGAAATAACTATTAACACTTTTAATGGTAAAGTAAAATTAAAAATTGCACCTGAAACACCTAATGAAACAAAAATAAAATTAAAAGGAAAAGGTTTTCCTATTTATAAAAAAAACAATCAATTCGGAGACTTAATAATCACTTATCGCATTAAAATACCTACAAAATTAAGCACTAAAGAAAGAGAATTGTTTGCAGAATTACAAAAACTAAGATAAAATGGCAACACAAGATTTAATCCTTATAGAAAAACTTTGTTTACATTACAAAATTGAATTTTCATTTTTTGATGCATTAGATAACATAGGACTTATAGAAATTAAAACGGTTAAAGAAAATAAATATTTGTATCAAAATAAAATTGGAGATGTTGAAAAAATGATTAGACTACATCATGAATTGAATGTAAATATGGAAGGCATTGATATCGTCTTTAATCTATTAGAAAATGAAGTGAAGCTAAAGGATGAGATCACTAAATTAAAAAACAAATTACGCCTCTATGAAGATAATTAAGTCAGTTGTAATTACTTTTTTCATTGTTAAATTTCACTTTAGTTCTGCATTTCACATAACAAAATTAATTATGAAAAATATAATGCTATTTTTTATTTCCTCATTAAATACGAAACATCAAGTATTACATTATAAAACTACATTTTCAGCAAAACTGACATATCACCCATAACAATGAGTGACTTACAAGCATACTCTTATAAGTTGGCAACTTATAAAAACACAGATATTTGAGTGAAATCAAATCATCGAACATTATTAACATTTAAATTAACAAAAAAATGAGTTTATTATCAGAAAATATAATACCAGGAAATCACGGAAAAATTTTTGGTACAAATGCAAAAGAACAAATAGATTTAGACAGAATTAAAAATAAAGTACTAACACTAAAAGGAATAAAAGATATAACAATTAATTCAGAAATATTTCCTAGAGAATTTACTGTATACACATCTGAATTGGTAAAAGTTGAAGATATTGAAAATCAAGTAAAATTAACAGGGTTTCATGCAATACCAAAAGATTTATTTGAACTCTAGTTTATGAAAGAGGTACAAAAAAAATTAAATCAGTTATCAGCAACTGCTATTTGTGGAAATGACATTAGTTCTTCGGTTCTATATGTTTCTGCTTTAGCCATTGCTTTTGCAGGTAAATATGCTTGGATAACCTTATTGATAGTTTCTTTTGTATTATTTTTATTCAGAAAAATTTATGGAGAAGTAGTTGGTGCACTACCTTTAAACGGAGGAGCATACAATGCACTGTTAAATACAACTAGCAAACTAACTGCTTCTTTTGCTGCGACATTAACACTATTGTCTTATATGGCAACTGCTGTGATTTCTGCAAATGAAGCCATACATTATTTACACCATATTATACCTTCAATGCCAATAATAATTGCAACGATTATTTTATTGGGTGTGTTTGCATTATTAGTTATTGGTGGTATTTCTGAATCTGCCAAGGTCGCTATTGTAATATTCTTGTTTCATCTAATTTCTTTAGTTATTCTAAGTGGTTTTGTTATTTACTTTTTAAATAAAAATGGATTAGATATTTTCTTTTCCAATTGGAAACTTCCCATCCAAGGTGGTAGTATAACCAAAGCCATTTTTCTAGGATTTGCCGCATCAATGCTTGGTGTTTCAGGTTTTGAAAGTTCTGCAAATTTTGTAGAAGAGCAAAAAAAAGGTGTTTTTCCAAAAACACTTAGAAATATGTGGGTTATAGTTAGCGTTATTAATCCTTTAATGGCAATCTTCGCATTAGCGTTATTTTCTATACCAATGCTTCAAAGTGATGGTTTTCAAAATACACTTTTAGTAGAAATGGGAAAATTTGTTGGAGGAGAAAGTCTTGCTTATTTAATTGCAGTTGATGCTTTTTTAGTTTTAAGTGGAGCAGTTTTAACCAGCTTTATTGGTGTTACTGGTTTGCTAGAACGAATGTCTCTCGATAGAATTATGCCTCCATTTTTTCTTAAAAAAAATAAAAAAGGTAGTTCTCATAGAATTATCATAATGTTTTTTCTATTAGCAGTATCCGTATTGCTTTTCACTAAAGGAAATGTAAAATTATTAGCAGGTGTTTATACCATTTCATTCTTGTCTGTTATGGCTTTATTTGGGATTGGAAATATCTTATTAAAAGTTAAAAGAAACTCATTACCAAGACCCGAAAAGGCTTCTTGGATTTCGGTAATTATTGCAATATTTGCCGTAGTTGTTGCTCTTATTGGTAATGTAACTATGCCTCCAAAAGATAATTTACCAAGTAATTTAACAGTGTTTTTATTTTATTTTGTCCCTGCAATACTTTTTATTTTAGTAATGCTTAACAGAACAATATTACTAAAATTGGTTTTAAAAACAATAGATGCCGTATTTGAACCGATACGTAAATTTGTAATTAATTCAGATAGGAAAATACAAAAGGTAATTGATAGTATCAATGACCAAGAATTTGTTTTCTTTACAAAAGGTGAAAACATTGCTATGCTAAACAAGGTAATGCTCTATATAACAAACAATGAGCATACAAAAAAAATGAAAATTGTAACTGTAGTAAAAAATGAAAAAGACGTACCAAAAAACCTTGCTCAAGAAATTGATTTTTTAGATAAAGAATATCCTGAAATTGATATAGAGTTTGTAGTAGAAAAAGGAAAGTTCTCACCTGAAACGATTAAAATACTTTCTTCAAAATGGAACATTCCAATCAATTTTATGTTTATTGGTTCTCCGAGTGAACACTTTCCATATAAAATAGAAGACCTAGGGGGGGTACGTTTAATTATTTGATAAAAATCACACCTTCTTAGTCTAAGAATCACATAATTTATATAAATGTAAAATGAATATTAAAGACTTAGTTTTAGCAGATAGATTGGCTGTTGAAAATACATTAATGGCAAATGAACGTACCTTATTATCTTTTTTTAGAAGTAGTGTGTTTTTCTTGGCTACAGGTTTATCTATTCTGAATATTCATTTTTTAGCCGAAGTTGTATACTTGGGTTGGTTTTTTGTTATATTTTCTCCCATACTACAATTGTTTGGTGTATATAGATTTATTGTAGTTAAAAAGCATATTAAACAAATTATTAATGAGTACGAAAAATAAAAAACAATATGTCCATACACAGAAAACGAAATAAAAACTTAGGATTAGCAGAATTAATTGCTATAGCATTGGGAGGAATGGTTGGAGGAGGAATTTTTACCATACTTGGCATTTCAGTATCTATGATTGGAACTTTGACACCAATTGCTATTATCATTGGTGGATTAATTGCTTCATTGGCCGCATATTCTTATGTGAAATTAGGGGTATATTACCGAGATGAAGGAGCAACATATTCCTTTTTTAAAAAAACGTATCCTACCTCTCATTTTTCAGCATCAGTAATCGGCTGGTTTATTATTTTTGGCTATATAAGTACTCTAGCTTTGTATGCCTATACTTTTTCTTCTTATGCGATAAGTAGTACGGATTTTGCCGATAATATTTGGATTAGAAAAGGACTTGCAATAGGCGTTATAGGGCTTTTTACCTTGATAAATATTTGGAGTGTTAATGGAATGGGTAAAATTGAAGACTTAATGGTTTATACAAAATTAGTTGTGTTAACCATCATTTCAATAGTATTAATGCAACACGGAACAACTGATTTTGGCACATTTATAGAAAATATGGCTATGGATGCCAAACATTCAAGTGTTTTTTCAATTCTAATCGTTGCATCATTAACTTTTGTTGCTTATGAAGGTTTTCAGTTAGTCATTAATGCAGTAAACGAAATGACTAATCCTGAAAAAAACATTCCAAGGGCAATATATGCTGCAATTAGTTTAGCAATTCTAATATATGTAGTAATTTCTTTAGGAGCATTATTTGCAATCCCAACAGAAGAAATTATTAAAAATAAAGAATATGCACTTGCCGCAGGTGCTGGAAATGTACTAGGAAAACTTGGAACAAATCTTGTGATTCTTGGTGCCGTTTTAGCAACAAGCAGTGCTATAAGTGGTACTGTTTTTGGCTCATCAAGACAAATGTCTGTAATAGCAAAAGATGGCTACTTACCGCATTGGCTAGCAATTAGAAAGAATAATAGTCCGCAAAACGCCATTATTGGAATGGCAGTTATGGCAAGTGTTTTAATATTAATTGGAGGCCTTGAACTCATACTTGAATTTGGAAGTATAACGTTTCTTTTAGTTTCACTATTAATGGCTGTAGCAAATTATAAAATAAGAAATAAAACTAACTCTTCTAAATTCTTAACTGGATTATCAATTATTGGCTTAGGACTTGGTGGAATACTAATATTATACTACGAATTTACAACCAAATGGGAACAAATGATTGCTATAATAATACTTTATATCATTTTGGCTTTTGGTGCTTGGAAATACTCAGAAAACAAGAAAAAAAAGGCATAACAAAGAAGTACTATAATTAATTCTATGATTCTTTATAATTTACAATCATGTTTAGAAGATTCTTTTACTAATCACTAAACAAAGCCCCCCATTCTGTCCAAGAACCATCGTAAACAGCTGTATTTCTAATTCCTGCCAATTCAGCACCTAAAGCTAAAATACAAGCTGTGACACCTGAACCACAAGAAAAAATAAGTTTTTTATCATTAGCTGTAACTTCTTTAAAAAGTGCTGTAATTTCTTCTTTAGATTTCATTTTACCGTTTTCTTGAAGCAATGCATAGGGCAAACTTTTTGAATTGGGTATATGTCCACTTCGCAATCCTTTTCTAGGTTCTGGTACAGTTCCGTTAAACCGTTCTATTGATCTTGCATCTAAAATAAGCTTATTATTATCCTTAATGGCATCCAACACATTGTCAAAATTATAGAAGAACTCTGAATTATAATCTCCAGAAAAATCACCTTTATCTCCTGAATAATTTTGAAGTTTATCTATAGGAAACCCAGCAGTTATCCATGCGGGTAACCCTCCATCAAGCACAGCAACATTACAATGCCCCATAGCTTTAAACATCCACCATACTCTTGCTGAAGAATAAATACCAACCGAATCATAAACTACAATAACACTATCATTATTTATTCCTAAATCTCTTGCCGCTTCTAAAAAAAAAACTGGTGAAAGCATCGTATTCGGAAACTCAGCATTGGTATCACTAAACTTATTTTTTAAACCTAGAAAACGAGCATTTTTAATCTGTTTAGAAGTGTTTATTGCTTTTTTAATACTGGCATCTAAAATTACTAAATTAGGCTCATTAATGTGCTGATATAGCCAATCTATGGAAACTAAAGGATTCATTCTTTTAAATTATTGATTACTACGCTATTTAGGCTAAACAATCATCTATTTTAAGTGTTAACAAAGGTGGTCTAAAAATTACAATCTATACATCCTTCGGATAATCATCATCCCAATTTTTCACTTTAGGCTCTCCTAATTTACCAACAGATTTAGCCACCAACATAGATACCGCTGCATCTCCTGTAACATTAACTACAGTTCTACACATATCTAAAGGTCTATCAACGGCAAAAATAAGTGCCAAGCCAGCCTCAGGAATTCCGGCATAGCCCAATACACCCACCAGCATTACCATACCTGCTCCAGGAACTGCGGCAGAACCTATAGATGCTAAGGTAGCAGTCGCTATAATTCCTAATTGTGTACCCAAGGTTAAATCCATCCCAAAAGCTTGAGCAATAAATACTGCTGCTACTGCTTGGTACAAACTAGTACCATCCATATTTATGGTAGCACCAATAGGCAATACAAAACTAGCAACCTCATCTTCTACACCAATATGCTCGGTAACACGCTCCATAGTTACGGGTAATGTTGCTGCACTAGAACTTGTTGAAAATGCTAATAATTGTGCAGGAGACATAGCATTCATAAAAAACTTAGGTTTTCTTTTTGTAAATATAAATACAATAATATTGTAAAAAATAATCATTAATAACAAGCCTGCAACTACAGTTAATGCATACCAACCCAAGGCTTTAAATAAATCTATACTTGGTGATTCTACCACTAAAGCTGCCAATAAAGCAAACACTCCAAAAGGTGCTGCAAGCATAATTAAATCGACCATTTTTAGAATAACATCATTAAATCCGCTAAAAAAATCTTTGACAACTTTTCCTTTTTCTTCAGGTATTAGAATTAATCCTATTCCAAAAAAAACAGCAAAAAAGATAACTTGTAACATATTACGGTTACTTCCAGCAGATGCAAATATATTTTGAGGAACCAAATCGATCAAAGCTTGTAATGGTCCTGATTCTTTTTGACTTTTGGCCTCTTCTTTATATTTTGTAGTATCACCTCCGTAATTCTCTACCATTTCTACCCGTGTAGATTCAGTAATAGAATTTCCTGGCTTTACAATATTTACCAATAATATTCCTATTGAAACTGCAATTATAGTCGTAGTTACATATATTACTATTGTTCTACCTCCCATTTTTGAGAGCTTAGAGATATCTTTTAAATCTGCAACACCCGTTATTAATGCTGCTAAAATTAATGGAATTGCGATTAACTTTAAGGAATTGATAAAGATGGTACCGAAAGGTTTAACCCAGTCTTGAATAATTTCTTTTCCACCTTCAATATTTGTCATGAATACTCCTACTGCAACTCCTAGTACCATCCCTAGTAGTATCTGCCAATGTAGTGCTAATTTTTTCATTTACTTGAGTTTAATTTTGTTGAAAGATAGAAAATTATGTTTAAATAAAAAATTAGTCTGCGTTTTATACAATTTCTAAAAAATTTTGTTTCTTAGTAAGATATCGTATATTGTAACACATTTTTAACTTAATTAAAACAAACAAAATGGCAAGTATTTTCGATTTATTAAATAGTGATATAGGAAAAACACTAATAAATGGTGCTTCACAACAATTGGGGCATGACCAAAAAACAACAACTACGGCTTTAGGAGCTGCATTACCTTTAATTTTAGGTGCGATGAAAAACAATGCTAAAACACCTGAAGGGGCTGAAGGCTTATTAAGTGCTTTAGGTAACCAAAAACATGGCGGTGGTATTTTGGACAATCTTAGTAGTATTCTAGGTGGTGGTGGTATTGATGATGATGTATTGCAAGATGGTGCAGGTATTTTAGGACATGTCTTTGGAGGTAGAGAAGAAAATGTTGCTAATGCAGTAAGTAAATCAAGTGGATTAGACTTTGGTTCTGCAATGAATATTTTAAAAGTTGCCGCTCCATTTGTAATGGGATACTTAGGTAAACAAACTCGCCAACAAGGTGTTTCTAACCAAAATGATATTGGTAGCCTACTTGGCAATATGCTTGGTGGTGAAAGTGACCATCAACAAAGCATGGTCACTCGCTTATTAGATGCTGATGGTGATGGTAGTATTATTGATGATGTTGCTGGAATGATTTTAGGAAAAAGTGGTGGCGGACTAGGAAGTTTACTTGGAGGTTTGTTTAAATAACATTTTCAAAAAAAGATTAAGGTTGAGTTATTTTACTCAACCTTTTTTTATGTAATAAATTTTCTATTCTCTAACTTCAATTTAGCATTATACAAATTGTACATTTGCATTCCAAAATAACACATGGAAAAATTAAAAAAACGCTGGAATTTAACTTCTAATTTGCAAGTAGCAGCAATATTTATTGTATTTTCAATTAACGGCTCTTTTGCTACATTAATAGCGAAACCTACCATGTATTTTATTGGCTTAGGAGTTGAGACTACAAATTTTTGGCTATTTTGGTCTATTAGAATACTACTTATCTTTATCATTTATCAAACAACACTTCCTATGGTAGGATGGCTATTCGGACAATTTGAATTCTTTTGGGCTTTTGAAAAGAAGATGTTGAGTAGACTAGGACTTGGAAAATTATTTAAAGAATAAAAAAAGGCTCCTATTCAGAAAACTCT
>Ga0256834_1000803_pt1 | contig 22206 bp, 19 predicted proteins | sample 4281140metaG_FD_190536 | JGI IMG/M metagenome (GOLD analysis project Ga0256834, IMG submission 190536) | Hydrothermal vent microbial communities from East Pacific Rise, Pacific Ocean - 4281-140 | ecosystem: Environmental > Aquatic > Marine > Hydrothermal vents | place: Pacific Ocean: East...
CTTATTTTTCAATATGTTATATAATGGAAATCTATCTACTAAATTTTTAGTTTGACAATTAATATTTTTAGTTTGACTATTAAGCAATCAGAATGATCTGGGAGAATAAATATACTAATTTAAAAAACAAAGCATTGGGAGGGAAAAATGCGAAAGTATTTACTATCAGCAGTAGCAGCAATTGCTATTATTTCAGGAACAGGGGTCTACGCAGACGAAGCGGCGGCTACAAAGTGGATAAATCAAGAATTTCAGCCATCTTCACTAACTAAAGAAGAGCAAAGCGCAGAGATGGCATGGTTCATTAAAGCATCAGAGCCATTCAAAGGGATGGAAATTAATGTGCTTTCAGAGGGTATTCCAACCCATTCTTATGAATCAGAAGTACTTACCAAAGCTTTTTACGAGATCACTGGCATTAAAGTTAACCATCAGATTTTAGGTGAAGGCGAAGTTGTGCAAGCGGTTCAAACTCAAATGCAAACTGGACGAAACCTCTATGATGCCTATGTTAATGATTCTGACTTGATTGGCACCCATTCGCGCCTACAACTTGCATATAATCTCAGCGACTGGATGGTAGGTGCAGGTAAGGATGTAACAAATCCTGGACTGGATTTGGATGACTTTATTGGTTTGCAGTTTACGACAGGGCCAGATGGAGATCTGTATCAATTACCAGATCAGCAATTTGCTAATCTTTACTGGTTCCGCAAAGATTGGTTTGATCGCCAAGACTTAAAAGATGATTTTAAAGCCAAATATGGCTATGACCTTGGCGTTCCAGTAAACTGGTCAGCTTACGAAGATATAGCTGAATTCTTTTCTAAAGACGTGAAAGAAATTGATGGAGTTACTATCTATGGTCATATGGACTATGGTAAACGTGCGCCTGACCTTGGTTGGCGGATGACCGATGCTTGGCTTTCAATGGCTGGTGCTGGATCAAAAGGTGAGCCAAATGGCGTTCCAATTGATGAATGGGGTATCAGAATGGAAGCTGGAACTTGTAATCCTGTTGGCGCTTCTGTAAGTCGTGGCGGTGCTGCGAACGGCCCAGCGGCAGTTTATGCTGTTCGCAAATGGGATGAATGGCTCCGTGCTTATGCACCTCCTGGTGCAGCTTCATTTGACTTCTATCAGTCACTTCCTGCTTTAAGTCAGGGAAATGTTGCCCAGCAAATTTTCTGGTACACAGCATTTACAGCAGACATGGTTAAACCTCAGTCAGAGGGTAACAATACTGTTGATGAGAATGGCACTCCATTATGGAGAATGGCTCCTTCCCCACATGGCCCTTATTGGGAAAAAGGTCAAAAAGTTGGTTATCAGGATGTGGGTTCATGGACTATCCTGAAATCTACTCCCGAGGATCGTGCTAAAGCGGCATGGCTATATGCCCAGTTTGCAGTTTCCAAAACTGTTGATGTAAAGAAATCTCATGTAGGCCTTACCTTCATCCGTAACAGCACAATCGAGCATCAATCATTTACAGATCGCGCACCCAAATTGGGAGGCTTGGTTGAGTTTTATCGCTCACCAGATCGTGTAGCTTGGTCACCAACGGGCATTAATGTTCCAGATTATCCAAAACTAGCGCAAATCTGGTGGCAGCAAATTGGTGATGTGAACTCAGGTGCATTTACTCCACAAGAAGCTATGGATCGCCTTGCTGAGGAAATGGATATTACCATGGCTCGTATGCAAAGGGTTGACGAAGAAGGCAATGTTTACGGAGGTTGTGGCCCAAGGCTGAATGACCCTAAGGACCCATCTGAATGGCTTGGTAAAGGTGGCGCTAAGGCAAAACTTGATAATGAGAAACCTCAAGGCATAACAGTCAACTATGATGAATTAGTTGCTCGCTGGGCCGCCAATTAAGACTGGCCTACACTGGATTATTTTAATGATAATCTAGAATAAAATTAGCCGGGACTTTTATAGTCTCGGCTTTTTAAAAAAATTACGCACCCTAAAATTGTTATCAACATACTGATCACGTTTTAACTTGTGCATTAACAGATTATTTTTATAGGAAATACTGGTATGATTATTGAGCTTCGAAATATTACTAAGAGTGTTGGAGCAAACATCCATATCAAAGAAACAAACCTAGTTTTAAAGACTGGTCATTTTAATGTTCTGCTTGGTGCTACTGGTGCAGGGAAAACATCGCTAATCAAGTTGATGGCGGGGTTAGATAAGTCAACATCAGGACAAATTTTAATGGATGGCAAGGACGTTACAAAATTGTCCACCCAAAAGAGAAATATCAGCCTTGTCCATCAGTTTTTTGTCAATTATTCACATATGAGTGTGTTTGAAAATATCGCCTCCCCCCTTAAGGTTGTAGGCATGGCAAAGTCAGAAATTGAAGACAGGGTTGAAGAAGTGGCAAAGATTTTGCAATTACAGGACATGCTTAAGCGTCGCCCTAATGAACTTTCTGGAGGACAACAACAAAGAGTTGCCCTTGCAAGGGCACTTGCAAAAGAAAGCAAGGCTGTTTTTTTAGATGAACCATTAGCTAATCTTGATTATAAACTACGTGAAGAATTACGAGACCGATTGCCTGAATTTTTTGCAGATAGAGGTGCTGTTGTAGTTTATGCAACATCTGAACCTGAAGAGGCGCTTTTATTAGGCGGATATACCGCATTAATGGATGATGGTCGCATAACACAGTTTGGAGCGACCTCTGACATCTATCATAACCCTAGCAACCTAATGTCTGCGAGAGTTTTTTCAAACCCTCCTATTAATGTAACCCATATTACAAAAAGAGGAAATCAAGCACAAATGGGCGATCAGGCTCAATGGAAACTTGAGGGTGATGCAGCAAAACTGCAAGACGGAAATTATACAATAGCTATTCGACCCAACCACATATCACCAGTTAAAACTTTGGATAATTTCGTTGCAATTACCGGAAAAGTGCAAATTACTGAGTTAAGTGGTTCAGAAAGTAGTGCTCATTTTTTGGCAGGTTCTAATAATTGGGTTTCTTTAGCTTCTGGCGTTCACTCATGTGAAATAGGGCAAAATCACCAATTTTATATAGACCCATCGCATTGTTTTTACTTTGATTCTAATGGCAAAATTGTAGCTTAGGGAGGGACTGATTAATGGCTAAAATAACATTATCAAAATTGCAGCATTCTTATTATGCAGACCCACAAGAGCCAAAAGATTATGCGCTAAAGAACATCAACCTTGATTGGGATGATGGTGGAGCTTACGCATTATTAGGCCCTTCAGGTTGCGGAAAATCTACCTTACTAAACATTATTTCTGGGTTGCTTACTCCGACACATGGTCAAGTTTTATTTGATGATAAAAATGTAACGCAACTTACCCCAGCTGAGCGTAACATTGCCCAAGTATTTCAATTTCCTGTTATCTACGATACAATGAGTGTGTTTGATAACCTCGCTTTTCCGCTTCGTAATAGAGGCGTTAAAGAAAAGGTGCTCAAAGCTAGAGTACATGAAATTGCAAAAATGTTAGAAATCACTAATCTGCTAAAGATACGTGGCTCAAGACTATCACCAGATAATAAACAAAAAGTGTCAATGGGTCGAGGGCTAGTGCGTGAAGATGTTAATATAGTAATGTTTGATGAGCCGCTAACGGTTATTGATCCACATTTAAAGTGGAAATTACGCTCAAAGCTAAAGGAGCTTCACCAAAAAGTTAGAGCAACTATGATTTACGTAACACACGATCAAACTGAAGCACTGACCTTTGCAGATCAAGTAGTAGTAATGCAAGATGGTGATATAGTGCAAATCGGCACACCTGTAGAATTATTTGAACGCCCAGCACACACATTTGTTGGTCATTTTATTGGATCTCCTGGGATGAATATTCTGCCTTGTGAAATTAACAATGGAGCTGCGTTTTTTAATGGCAAAAAAATTCAGCTTGAAGGACCAATTAAACCTGACATTGAGGGAACAGCCGAAATTGGAATTCGCCCTGAATTTATTTCTCTTTCCAAAAGCGGAATTGAAGCAAAGGTTCGTAAAGTTGCAGATGTAGGGCGACACAAAATTGTTGAAGCAATGCTAGGCGATACCCGCATTAGCGTCATTGTGGAAGGCGAATTACCTGCTCAGGGCAGCAGTGTATATTTAAACTTTCAACCTAATCAAACCAGAATTTATCATGATGGCTGGATAGCAAGTGAGCAGAAAAGGTAAATGTAATGAAAACAATAAACCAAAAAGCATGGCTCTTTGTAATACCCGTATTATTGCTAGTAGCTTTTAATGCCCTAATCCCGATAATGACCGTCGTCAATTATTCAGTACAAGAGACTTTTGGTAATAACCTGTTTTTCTGGCAAGGCCTTGATTGGTTCGAGCAATTATTGAACTCCGAGAGATTTTACTCAGCGCTTGGCCGACAATTTCTTTTCACTGGAACTATTCTTGCAATTGAAATTCCACTAGGCGTGATTATTGCTCTTGCAATGCCACGCAAGGGTTTTTGGGTACCAGTTTGCCTAGTTCTAATGGCGCTCCCCATGTTAATTCCATGGAATGTTGTTGGTGCAATGTGGAATATTTTCACTCTGCCAGATATTGGATTACTAGGATATTTCATAAATAATGTCCTTGGAATTGAATATAATATGACCCAATCACCAGTTGCGGCTTGGGTTACTATAATTGCAATGGATGTTTGGCACTGGACATCGTTAGTGGTATTGCTGAGTTATGCTGGATTGGTTTCTATCCCTGATGCATTTTATCAGGCAGCAAAGATTGATGGCGCTTCAAATTTTGCTATATTTAGATATATTCAACTTCCAAAAATGAAGCGGGTTTTGACTATCGCTATCTTGCTGCGATTTATGGACAGTTTTAATATTTACACTGAGCCATTTGTCCTGACAGGTGGTGGTCCGGGTAATTCAACCACACTTTTATCCATTGATCTTGTAAAAATTGCACTTGGGCAATTTGATCTTGGGCCTGCAGCTGCGATGTCATTAATTTATTTTGCAATTACGCTTTTGGTTTCATGGCTGTTTTATACGCTAATGACCAAAGATGATGAACCAAAAAGGGGCGATAGAATATGAAAAAGAGAAGCTTAATTCCAATTATTTATATTTTATTTCTAATGTTGCCAATCTATTGGCTCATCGCGATGAGTTTCAAAACTACTGGCGAAATATTGTCTGGGTTTTCACTCTTTCCCCAAAACTGGACTTTTGAAAACTATAAGGTAATTTTCACTGATCCAACGTGGTATAGGGGATATATAAATTCCATTATATACGTAACACTTAATACAATCATTACGGTGACGGTAGCACTGCCTGCAGCCTATGCATTTTCTCGATATAGGTTTTTAGGTGACAAGCAATTATTTTTCTGGCTACTTACCAATAGAATGGCTCCTACAGCAATATTTGCCTTACCATTTTTTCAACTATATTCAGCAGTCGGCCTTTTTGATACTCATATAGCAGTTGCTTTGGCGCACACCCTGTTTAATGTTCCTCTTGCAGTATGGATTCTTGAAGGATTTATGAGTGGTGTTCCAAAAGAATTGGATGAAACTGCTTATGTTGATGGTTATTCATTTCCCAAGTTTTTTGGAAAAATATTCTTGCCAACAATCGCCTCTGGGGTCGGTGTAACTGCTTTCTTTGCTTTTATGTTTTCTTGGGTTGAGTTATTACTGGCCAAAACTCTAACAGCAGTTGCTGCTAAACCAATTGCTGCAACAATGACTAAAACAGCATCTAGTGCTGGGTATGAATTAGGGTTACTAGCTGCCGCTGGAGCATTGACTATAATCCCCGGTGCCATTGTCATTTATTTTGTCCGCAATTATATAGCTAGGGGCTTTGCCCTAGGGAGGGTATGATGTTGAGTTGGATGGCTTGGACTTGGCCGACCGCATTATTGTTTATTAGCTTATTTACAGCAATAGGAATTTTAATAGTGATTGAAATTCGACATCCCGGTGGTGATGAGCGAAAGGGCGTACTTGGCCTTGTGACTACTCGCGGTGATCGCTTATTTATAACATTATTGGGATCTGCTTATATTAATCTCGCTTGGCTTGGTTTGTTTGGAATGCCATTGTGGTTTGCATTGGCAATAAGCATTGCTTGGGGAGTATTTTGCTTTTGGAAGGTTTAAACAAAAATCAAATAATTTGCTAATATCTACATTTTGGTATGTAATACGTGCAAATTAAAATAAATTGGCTATGGAAACTTTTTATGAGACGAAAAAAAAGTATTGAATTCCTTACAGAAGTTGAGCTGGAATTCATGATATTACTGTGGAGGCACGGCGAAAGCACAGTTCGTGAGGTGCTAACAAATATGGCACCTGAACGTAATCTTGCTTATACCTCTGCAGCTACGATTTTAAGAATATTGGAGCAAAAAAAGTTTGTAGAGAGCATAAAAAAAGGGAAGACTTACACTTATCGGGCATTACTGAGCAAAGATACCTATCAATCACGGTCTATTAAAAACCTATCAGAAAAACTGTTTGATAACACCCCTGCCTCATTAGTTGCTAGACTTGTAGATGATTACAATTTGTCAAAGGACGATTTAGGAGAAATTCGCGCCCTGCTGATTAGGAGGTTAGAAGATGTCGACGATTAGTGAAATTTTTAATGCTTATATCAATATCAATATATTGCTTATTCTAGTATTTGGATTTTGGTATATAGCACGAATGCTACTTAAGCCAATGGGAATGGCACACGCTTACACGACCCAATTACGACTGTTAAATGGTGTTTTTCTCGCCGTTGTAATAAGTCCGGTTTTTATCTTGTTTTTTTCTCTATTATCAAAATATAGCGTAGTTTCTCCAGAATTCACATTAAATCTATCTGATATTATTGTTGCTCAATACTTGAATGGTAATTTTAATATGAAGCCAGACACATTAGAAGAATATCTAAGTTTGAGAAGTCAGTTAAGTGCTAATTTCCTTGGAATGGGTAGTTATCTTGGAATATTCATTTTAGGTTTAATTATCTCAGGGGCTGTGCTTGTTTTAGCTCGCTTCGCACTCAGCGTTTATGCATTAAAAAGAATAATAAATCAAAGCCAAGTATGGCGTAAAACTGGCAATCTTCATTTGCTGATTTCTGATACAATATCAGTTCCATTTTCAACGCGCACATTTAGAGAAAGGTTTATAATTATACCCTCAAATATGCTTACTAATATTAAAGACCTCAGGATGGTTGTTAGTCATGAATTCCAACATATGCGGCAGTTGGATTTGGAGTGGGAAATTTTTATGGAATTGTTACGACCAGTTTTCTTTTGGAATCCTATCTATTATTTATGGAAGAGACAGCTTGAGCAACTACGGGAATTATCGTGTGACAAACGAGTTTTAGCTCGAAAGAGGTATGATACTAAGGAATATTGTGCTTGCTTGTTACAAGTGTGCCAGAATAGTCTATCAAAAAGCCATCTGCTTTTTACTGCTATTCCTAAGGTAGCTTTAATTAAAACGGATCGTGCATTATTTAGTCGTAATTCAGCATCATTATTACGTCAGCGAGTAAACTCCTTGTTAGATGGAAATATCAAACCATATCCAAAGCTGGTATTTTTGGGAATTATAATCCCATTACTGGCAATTGTGGTTGTATCGACACTGGCAATTCAACAGCCCGATGATTGGAGTCAGGACAGAATAATGCTATCGACAATCATAAATTTAGATAGGTTGGCTGAGCACAATAGCATGGAGACCAATTTCTAACGATTGCTAGCAAACTATAATAATAGATTTTAATGTTAGTGAAACTGTGCATCAAACTACTTCTTATGGATAGAAGGGTTGAGCATTATGATATGCTCCAGCTTTTAAGTTGTGAGCGGATGAGCATGAGTAAAGGTCAATAACAACGGCCAGATACAAATCAACTGCCCTTGCGTGATGCAACTATATGGCTATTTTGTTTAGATCTTTTATAGCATTATTTGTTCAAAACATCTTTTAGCGCTGGATAAAGCGCTAAATAACGTCCATATATTTCTTCGTACTTTGCTACATTATCTTTTATAGGTTCCACATAAATCCCTGATCGTACCATTGCAGAAATTCCTTCGTCAATGCTAGAGAAGTGCCCTGAGCCATATGCGGCCAAAACCGCGGCTCCAGTTGAAGGGGCATCAGGCGTAGCAGGGACGCGAACGGGCAGACCAGATGTATCCGCATGTATCTGCAACCAAAGACTAGAGGATGCTGCACCACCACCAACTGTAATTTCAGTGTTTATGTACCCTGCACGCGTAAAGGCATCCAAGATAGTTCTAGTTCCAAACCCGACACCCTCCATGATCGCTCTAAAAATATGGTGTTTTTCGTGAGATAGTGTCAAGCCGACTAGTGCTCCACGCGACATAGCATCGGTATAAGGAGTTCGATTTCCTTGAAAATGATCTTGAACAATTAACCCATCACAACCAGGCTCCAACTCTTCAGCCATAGCATTCAAACTATCAAAATCGAGAGGCCCTCCAGTTAAGCGGCCCAGCCAGTTTATGATTGAACCAGTTGAAGTTTGGCCTCCTTCCACAATATAGCGGCTCGGATAAACAATATCTGGATAGCTCCCCCATACACCGTGCGCATGAACAGGTGCATCAGTCACTCCAAACAACAAATGAGAAGAGCCAGTAATAAGTGCAAGCTGTCCCGGTTGAGCAACACCCAGCCCAATCATTCCAATTAGTGCGTCTGCACCACCCTGTATGACTTTGACGGTTTTAGGTATCCCAAGCTCCTCAGCAGCGCTAGCTCTGAGCGTACCAATAACTTCTCCTGGAGCAACAACTCTTTGTGGCCATTTACTCTGCAACTCTTCAAAATCAAGTGCCTTAAGAAGGCTTGTCGCCCACCCTCCCCGTTCAGTAGAATAATGCCAACGCAGACCTACATTGTTCAAGCTAGCAACCCATTCCCCAGTCAACTTGTAACTGAGATAGTCTTGATATTCGCAAATTCTATGCGCTTTGTTAAATATCTGAGGTTCATGCCGCTTTAACCAGAGTGCCTTTGGTATCATCCACTCAGCTGACACTGGCCCTGCACCATTTCCATTTACCTCAAGAGCTCTATCACCTGTTGCTAAAACAGCATCAGCTTCTGAGCTAGCACGTACATCCATCCATATCATTGCTGGACGCAACGCATCTCCATTTTCATCCAAGGCCACAACCGAGCAACTGGTAGTTGCATAGGCGATGGCCACAATTTGATCCCCTGATATCCCTGCTTCTTCAATTGCACCGCGTGATGCTTTAACAAAGTTTTCCCACCAGCTAGAAGGATCCTGCTCAGCTTGCCCTCCTGCTGCAAACTTCGTCTCATAAGGACATGAAAAGCTACCTAAACAATTTCCTGAAATATCATAAATTCTAGCACGCAGGCTTTCTGTCCCTCCGTCAGCTGTTAAAAAATATACCATATTTACCCCCATCATTACAAAGTATAGCAGAAAACTCAAAGATCACGAAATACCTGCAACGCTTTACTTGCATACATTATTGCAGGGCCTCCGCCCATTTCAACAGCAACCTCTAACGCTTCAATCAACGCACCTTCATCAGCACCGTGTCGTTTAGCTCCATCCACATGATATAAAATACAATCATCACAACCTTTTACTACAGCAATGGCGGTTGCCATCAACTCTTTATTTGCAGATGTTATTTTTTTCTGTGTGCTCGCCACTCTTGATATTTTAGCGAACCCAGAAAAAAGCTCTGGTGTAGCATTTGAAAATGCAGCTATCCTAGCTTTAGCTTCAAACAGTCTATCTCTAGCAGTTGTCATTCTATATTCCCTGCAGTAAAATTTTGAGTGTTTCAACGGGTTGATCCCAGTGCACCATATGCCCTGCATGAGCAAAATTATGTACGGCTACGTTGCTTGGAACAAAATATACATCAGGCCAATCAATAATACGATCTTTATGACCAATCAGAATGCGTGTAGGAACTTTGCTTGCAATATCCTCAAGCGCTGGAATAATATCAACCTGTTGCCTATTTTTACTAGCCAAAGACTTTGCAAGAGATTGTAGCCTCCCCTTTTTTAAGTCCTTGTATAGAGCATCAATGGCTGTGTCAGATAGGCTTAACGGGCGGTCTGTTATACGCTTAAGTAGCTGTTTCACTTCTCCAGCCGAGGAAGGCTTTGACATACCCAGAATAAAATCTGAATCAATATTCAAGCCGATACCCACTGGCGCAATCAATGTCAAAGAAGCAATGGATTTATTTTTAGCCAATGCAAGCGCTGGAACTGAACCTAAAGAGTGAGCAACCAGATGGAAGGGTTGCGAACCCAATACTTCCTTTGCGAAGGTTGCAAGGTTTACGGATAAATCCTCTACATTTTCTGCTTCGAGTTTACTGGCTCCGTGTCCTGGCAGATCAATTGCCACCACATGGTGTCCAGCCCTAGAAAGTCCATTCATTAACCCCGCATAAGTGGCATTATCGCCAGAAAACCCGTGTATCAGTAAAAATGGCTTACCATTCTTTGCTCCAGCTGACACATAAGAAATATTATGTGCAAAATGATGGTTTGCACTATCCTTATGTAACAGGGTTGCTTCCACGTCGCTTTTTTCAACACGTCCACGCCGCCCGCTACCATTGATGCTATTGATATCAATATTGTTTAAGCGAGCTATACGCCTCGCAACCGGAGTAGCACGATGCACACCAATGTTCTTACTTATTGGTTTAGAGTTATTTTCTATATCTTTGATTTGCAACTCTTTTGATTGAAATGCAAGTTGCACCTCTGTTTTATCTTTGTCACTATCAACATTATCATCAGCTGCAGTCCAGTCTGGTCCATCTTCAATTTTAATTCTGGCAATCGGCTCACCGACCAACACAGTCTCCCCCTCATTTTTCAGTTTCTCAAGCAATGTCCCCTCACCAAGCGCAGGGAATTCTACGGCTGTCTTATCCGTTTCAACGACAATAATTGGATCACCACGCTTAAATTTTTGGCCAACCTTAACTAACCAAAAATTAACAACCCCCTCTTCCATTGCCTCACCCAGACTAGGCATATTTAATATAGATTCGATCACATCACGAGCCTTTTTGCTGTTTCCTCTATCACTTTAGGAGATGGAATTGATCCTGCCTCCAGATCAGCAGAAACTGAAATTGGACAGTCCTCTCCAGCAACACGCACCACCGGATCTGTTAAATAATCAAAACACTCCTCAGAAATTCGCGCCGAGAGTTCAGAAGCAACCCCTGATGTAAGAACTGCCTCAGAGACAACTAAAACCTTACCCACCTTCTCAACTTCCTTTCGAATTGTATCAAAATCCAGTGGATTAAGAGTTCGAAGATCAATTACAGTTGCTTCAATGTTTTGTTTTGATAAAGCTTGCGCTGCCTGCATAACAAATTGCAACTGTCGGGAATAGGTAACTATCACAATATCTGAACCATGTCGGCGAACAGCTGCCTTACCCCAAGGAAGAGGCTCGATACTCAGATCAACATCCTCCTTTAACGAATAAAGGCTCTTATGCTCTATAAATACTACTGGATCAGGCTTGGTAAGGCTTTGACGCAGAAGATGATAGGCATCAGATACTGTTGCTGGCATAGCAAGACGAAGACCCGGAGTATGCATAATAAATGCTTCAAGACTTTGACTATGTTGAGCGCCAGCAGAGCGCCCTGCACCACCTTGAGTTCTCAATACTAACGGCACACCAATCTGACCACCAAACATATAGCGGATTTTTGCTGCCTGATTTCCTAACTGATCCATCGTCATACCGATAAAGTCGACATACATAAGCTCAGCCACAGGTCGTAAGCCACTCATTGCAGCGCCTATTGCAGTACCAATAATTGCTGGTTCAGAAATAGGAGTATCAAGTAAACGCTCGGGTCCAAATTTATCAATAAGCCCTTTTGTAACGCCATAAGCGCCGCCATAACGGCCCACCTCCTCACCAATGATAAAAATACTTTCGTCTTCTATCATTGCATCATATAATGCCTGTCGTAACGCATCACGATAAGTCAACTCAACCATAATTACTCCCTTGCCAAAATTCGATTGATACGTGTCTGAACTGGTTCAGGTTCTGGCTCGTTAGGGCCATAAACGTCACGAAACATTGATGATAACGGGGGTGGACTAGAGGAAATTGCAAAGTCTATAGCAGAGTCCATTTCATCACTGATAGATTGGTCAATAATATCCAAAACCTCATCAGACACCCCCTCTTTGATTATATTATCTCGGGCAAATAATACTGGATCTCTCTTACGTCCCTCAGTCTCTTCCTCTTCGCTACGATATGGGCTTTTGTCCATTCGGGCATGACCAAAAAACCGGTAGCATGACACTGCTAGAAATCCCGGTTTACCAACACGGGCATCGTCCGTAAGTTTTTGTGCTGTCTCTTGAACAGTTTCAACATTCAGCCCGTCCACACTTATGCCGTTCAAGCCAAGCGCTATCGCACGTTCATGTAAATTAGTAGCCTTTGTTGCCTGATCAATTCTCGTACCCATTCCATATTGATTGTTTATACACACAAACAAAACTGGCAAATCCCACAACGCAGCCATATTCATACTTTCGTACAAAATACCTTGCTGCATAGCTCCATCACCAAAAAATGCAACCGATATTGCTCCTGTCTTACCACGCTTTGCAGCAAGCCCAGCTCCAACAACAGCAGGTATCCCCCCTCCAACAATTGCGTTTGCACCCAGATGACCCAACCCCATATCAGCAATATGCATAGAGCCGCCTTTTCCTTTGCAATAACCTGTTTCCTTTCCAGCAATTTCAGCCATCATAAGATTAGGATTAGCACCACGGCTTAAAAAAATTCCGTGCCCTCTATGATGAGTAGTAAAACTATCACCTTCTTTCATAGCCGAACAAACACCAACCGCTGCAGACTCTTCTCCAATAGATAAGTGCAACATTGAGCCTGCACTTTGTCCTCGTACAAACAACTCGCCAACCCGCTCCTCAAATGTTCTCACACGACGCATTTGCCGATAAAGATCTTCAAGCCTTGAGTTAGTTCTGGCATCATGGATATGTTTCAACTTAATCTCAGTCATGTTCATTTCCCCCTCACAAAAGCTTGAGTTTAGTTGTGCGCGACACGATTGCCACCGCCACCAGAATAACAATGCCCTTAACAATATTTTGGATATAAGAATCCATCCCTATTAGGTTCAGACCATTATCAAGAATGCCTATGAATAGAGCGCCACAAAAAGTGCCCAATACAGTCGCTGTTCCCGGTCGGAACATCGTCATTCCAATAAAGACTGTTGCCAGCCCGTCCAAAAGATATCTTTCGCCAACATTTGGTTGGCCAGACCCAAGACGTGCAGCCAGAAGAGCACCCGCAACAGCTGCAAAAAGAGCAACTATGGTAAGCGCAGCTGTACGATAAAATACTATTCGAACACCAGAAAGTTCCGCCGCTTTCTCATTACCGCCAACAGCATATATATAACGACCAAACACCGTACGTTCCATGACAAACCATGCCAAAGCGACTGCTGCAATCATAAAGAATGCCAATATAGGCACTCCCAGAAAGCGTCCCTGACCCAAAAAAAGATAACTGTCTGGCAGGCCTCCATAAATTGCCCGCCCGCCTGTAAGCATAAAATTAATACCAAACAATATTGAACCAGTGGCGAGCGTAGCAATTAAAGAAGGAATACCTATTTTTGTAACCAATAGACCATTGGTGATTCCAACAACAAGCCCAGCGCCCATGCCAATAGTAATAGCAAACCAGAGATCCACACCGTTAATAAGCAACATCGGCACCAAAATACCAGTCAAACCAACTATGTAACCCACTGATAGGTCAATTTCTTTTGCAGCAAACCCAAAAGTTAGACCACAGCCAACTATAGTTAGAATAGAAATTTGCTGCAAAATATTTGTTAGATTAATAATCGTCATAAATCGGTCAACTGAAACTGAAAAACCGATAAACATCAAAACCAACACAATTAGAGTGGAATATTTTTGAACCCACTCCATGTTGAATTGGATGTTTTTGCTCTTTTTAGTATCCATTTCTTGCACTTTCCTGCTCATGCGTTTTCTCCAGATAATGCAGAAATAAAACGCTTCTCAGAAAAGTCTTCTGCAAAAATTTCCTTGCCCGGACATCCATTTACAAAAGGAACAACCCGCTGTGCGATATGCTCAATTTCAAGTAAATCAGAAGAAGCAATAATTATACCCATACCCTGCTTGGCAAGCGCACGAATTTTTCTGTAAATCTCTTGTTTGGCACCAATATCCACACCTTCGGTTGGTTCAATGAAAATCATCACACAATATTTATTTTCAGCCCCATATAACCACTTCCCCAAAGACACTTTTTGTTTATTTCCACCTGACAGGTTTCGCAATAATTGCCCTCGACTACTGGTTTTAATATTCAATAAATCAATGACACGAGCCACTTCGGCTTTTTCTACGCCAAAGCTCAATATACCATTGCGGGCTGCAAAGTCAGGATGTACCAGAGATAGATTTTCAGTTACGGAGCCATCTGGCATCAACGAATTTTCCATTCTGTGGTCTGGAACAAAGGCCACACCACTACGTTGCATTGCTCGCACGTTTCCAGTAACTGGCTTTCCCTCAACCTCAACAGTTCCAGATATCAGACCTTCTTTTGAATAAAGAGAACGGACAAAACCAAAATGACCAGCACCAGTCAGACCAATAAGACCCACTATTTCTCCAGCCATTACTTCAAATTGGGGAACACTAACTTGCCCCGCCTTCCAGTTTTTTACGCTTAGAACAGTCTTATCACCAACAAAACTGCGGCTTTTGACCTTACCAGAACCTTTGGCTGCACCTGTTCTGCGCAACATTAAATCAATCAAATTCCCTTCTGTGGTGTTCTCAGCTTGCAGCGTATCAATAAATTTTCCATCACGTAAGACAGTAACCTTATTTGAGAGAAGCTTTATTTCTGATAGAAAATGACTGATCAACACAACTCCTACTCCCTTTGGGGGTAACGAGCTAATAATCTTCCATAGCTGCGCCTTTTCACGGTTTTGCAAAGCAGCAGTTGGCTCATCTAAAATAAGAATTTTTATATTGCCACGTAAGGCTCGAACAATTTCAATCACCTTTTGATCAGCAACACCTAGAGTTTCAACCGAACGATCTAAAGGAATTGACGCTTCAGGAAACCACTTATTCAACAGCTTCTCTGCCCGGTGCAGCAAATCCTTGCGACGTATAATACTACCGAGATATTTTGGCTCGGCACCTAACATAATATTTTCGGCTCCGCTCAATTGAGGAACAAGACTTCCTTCTTGACTGACTTGTGCAATTCCGTGCAAAAGTGCGTCACAAGGCGCACCTAATTTCACCAAACTATCATTGATATAAATATCTCCAGAAGTCGGGCTAACTGTTCCACTTAACACGTTGATTAGCGTAGACTTTCCAGCTCCATTTTCACCAATCAAACCATGAACTTCATTAAAGCCAAAAGTCACACTGACATCATCTAAAGCCAAGTTTCCAGAATAATCCATAACAATATTGTTAAGCGTAACACTCATGAACTGACCTTAGGATTACGTGTCGATCGGATAGGCGGCGGCGATATCTGCTCGCAACTTCATAGACAAGCTGCGAGCAGAAGGGGACCTATAGAAAGTCTTTACAGTTTTGCTTAGTTACCAATGGAGCATCCATATAAACAGTTTTACTTGGAATAACATCAGCAATATCCTTACCGTCTACAACGATACTTGTTATCCATTCACCAACCTGCTCGCCCATTCCTTCAAAAGGCTGACTAACCGTTGCAAGCATCATACTGTCAGGCTTACATACTTCTGCAACTGCCTCTGGGTGTCCGTCAATTCCAATTACTTTAACATCCGTCAAGCCAGCAGCTTTCATTACGTTAATAACGGCTTGAGCTGGGCCATCCCATGGGGCCCATACAGCGTCAATATCCTCTCCGAATCGAGCAACATAATCCTGCATACGGTTTGTTGTGTCTTCAAAGAAAGCAGTGTAATCGATATTATGCTCAACAAGAACATTTACACCTTGATACTCTCGCAACACATCAAGCATCACATCACCACGTTTGCGGGTGCCATGATGTTCAGCCATACGCAAGAAAATCAAATTACCTTCACCACCCATTTCATCCAACAAATAAGGAGAAACGTCAGCGGACATCGCCCAGTTATTTGTAGTGATATCAACTGCAATTCCGTCAATATATCCGCTATCTACCGAGAAAATAGGAATGCCAGCTTCTGCCGCAGATGAGATTGCTGCACGAGATGCACGCAGATCGGCCATTGTTATAATTATTGCATCTACACCGCGCGAGGCAGCATCTTGCAAGTTTGAGGCCATAGATTCGCCTGACCCCCCTGAATCGAGGTAACTAATGTTCCACTCTGTTCCAGACTCCTGTAGCCATTCCTGAAAACCCACTTTAACACGTTGCTCCGATTGAGCAGCCGCATTTGAATGAACCCAGACAATCTCTAACGCCGATATAGACGATACACTCATCAAAAGAGTAGCAGCAACAACTGCTGTAATTTTTGTATAGTTCTTCATGTCATATTTCTCCCTTTATTGGTTGAGACGCTCATCAAGATTATACTCTTATCACGCCTACTATTACGAACTATAGATTACGAAATTACATTTGTCTAGAGCAAATACACTTGTATTTTGACTAAGTATATTTAGGCTTGCCTATTAACCAATTTACAGCGTATCTTCTTTGAAATGACAGAAACAAACGAACATCAACTAATGGCTCGTGCGGCTTGGTTATATTATCTTGGCGGACTAAACCAAAAAGAAACATCCGCTAGAATGGGTCTGACACGTGCTCGGGTGAACAAGCTGCTGCAAAAGGCTCGCGCTAGCGGTCTGGTTAGCATTTCAATTGATCAAAGAGATATTGGCCTTCTTCCTCTAGAAGAAGCAATCCAAAGTGAATTTGGTCTGCAATTTTGCATTTGCACACCGTCCTTAGGATTATCGCAAACCGAGATAGACGCTCATGAAAATCTCGCAGACTTTCCAAGACGTGCAGTTGGCTCTGTTGCTGCGAAATATTTACGAGATATTCTTGTAAGTAATCCTAATGCGGTAATTGGCACTGGATGGGGACGCACTTTGGAACAAATGACCCTTCATATGGCTGGGGTTAAAGCGCCAAAAGCTCGCTTTATCAGCCTTATGGGATCACTCACTGCTAACTCAGCCTTCAATCCATTTGAAGTTGTTCAAGCTCTAGCACGGGCAACAGGCGCCGAAGGTTTCTTTTTACCTGTGCCTTTCATTGCTGATACCAAAAAGGACCGAGAGGTTCTACTGTCTCAGCGCACAGTTGCAAGACCGCTTGAGCTGGCCAGACATGCAGATATTTCCTTAATTTCAATTGGTGAGCTTACTGAGAGATCATTGCTACGTCAGCAAGACATGATTTCACCAAAGGAGCTGACTGCTTTGCGTAATGCTGGTGCTGTTGGCGATACTAATGGAATTTTCTTTGATAAAAACGGCCTCCCAGTTGCACATCCGTTAAATGATCGCACCTTGGCCGTGAGCTTTCAGGATCTAAAAAAATCTACCACTATTATTCTTTCCGCTGGATCACGCAAGGTAGAGGCAACATGCGCATTATTACGTAGTGGAATATGCAAAGGATTAATTATTGATGGTGATTCTGCTCATTTGCTAGTCAAAATGATAGAAAAGAATAAGTTTTAGATAGTGGAGTATCAGGTTACAAAAAGCAAAATCAAACACTGGCAAAAGTTAACTTCACTTGAATTTTATAAACTTATTTTCCTTTGTCCATTATTTTGTAATCTGAACTTAAATCTTCTTCATCTTAAAGCAGCTTCAATATTTCCTCCATCTACTGTCAAAACATGAGCGGTGGTGCGCTCGCTTAGCGCTAATGCGACGAAGGCCTTGCCAACGTGAAAAGCTTCTACTTCACGTTGCAACAGATTGCCTGCCATGTAAGTTTCTTCATCGACACCCCGAGCCTTTGCCCGTTCAGAAACAAAATCCTCATCAAGTAGCCCAGAGCGAATTCTATCGGCATTTATTCCGTTCACCCGAACTCCGCTTGAGCCCAATTCAAGTGCTAATTGACGTAATAAAAAGAATGTTGCCGCTTTAGGTATTCCATAAGCTCCAAAGCCTTTACCTGGATTAACTGCCTGCTTTGATACATTAAACAAGATTTGTCCGCCTCGCCCCTGCGCTGTGAAAATTACAGCTGCCGCTTTTGAAAATGTTTGATGGGCAAAGAAATTTAACTCAAAACTTTTGCGCAAAATCTCATCATCTAATGTGGATAATTCTCCAGTCCATGCCGCTCCTGCATTTGAAATTAGAATATCTAGACCGCCAAATGCTTTAACGCATTCATTCATTGCCTTGCTCGCTGCATCTTTTTGGGTAATGTCTAAAGCAATGCCTTGATGATTACCTCCAAGCTCTTTTAACGCCGCAAAAAGAGCTTTTTCTTCAAGATCAACAAGGAAAATATCAGCACCCAGCGCTGCAAATTCTTTTGCACTCGCCAGACCAATCGCACCCCCTCCCCCAGTAATCATTACAATACTACCCTGCATAACAGGAGGCTTTCCTTTTCCTAATTTTGCCTGCTCCAGTGACCAATATTCCATATCAAATAATCTTTGCTCATCTACTGGATAAAAGCCGCCACAATTTTCGCCATTTGTCATTGCGGTAATGTTTTGCGCTGCTAAATCAGAAGCAATATTAGCAGCTTTTGCGTTAGCTGAAATTCCAACAACACCAACTCCCTCAATCCAAGCAAGATTTGGGGTTGGTAATAACATAGTTTTTATACCACCAAGACGGGCGTTATTTTCATCAAAATAGCTTTTATATTCAGTAATAAAATCATCTACTGCCTTAGTCATTACCTCTTGCCCACCTGCTAGAATATCAGCAGTGATATAAAGAGGGTAATTTTTTGTCCGAATAACATGATCTGGAGTAGCTACCCCACGGCGAGATAAAGATTTAATATCATCTCGGGTAAAAAATTCTTCGACATTTTCTCCATTGCGAATATTCATAACTGGCATGGCTAAGTCTTGGTTTTTTGTAAAACTAGCATTTGCCTTGCCAATTATTCCTCGCAACATGGGGAGGATTTGAGCAACACTATCAGATATTTTCTCTGAACTCCCGCTAGCAATTGCAGGGGTTGTGCCACTGGTTTTTTCCAGCCATTTCTCAACCATATTTGTATGTTCAATCAGTCGATCGTAAGATTGCTTTGCATTATCCCCAAAGGCAAAATGTCCGTGATTGACGAGGATAAGCCCCTCAACATCAGGGTTAGCATCATAAATTTCAGAAGCAATTTTTGCCAATTCAAAACCTGGCATAATAAAGGGAACGCAAACTAGACGGTCACCAAAAATTTCAGCGCTCACTTCTTCTACATTTGGTAAATCTGCTAGTGAGAGCATTGCTGAGGCGTGGGTATGATCAACATATTTATGGGGTAAAAATGCGTGTAAAAGCGTTTCAACAGAAGGGTTTGGAGATGTTGAATCTAGTAAATTAGCACGCTGTAAATTCACCATGTCTTCATCGCTCAATTTCTCAAGCTGACGTAATTCTAACAATTGCTTTAGACGCACACCAGGTAGGCCTGCGGCTTCAATAACACCTAAGTCCCATCCGCTACCTTTAACGTGCAGCACATCAATTTCATTGCCAAAAATATCCTTGCGCTTAAGCTTGCAAGAAGTATTGCCGCCACCATGCAAAACAAGGTTTAAATCCTGACCAATAAGCCTAGAAGTATAAACACGTAATGCTAGCTCTTGATCGGCTGGATCGCTCCCTGCTTTATCAACATAATATTTTGCATCTTTATCATTCCATCTGTTAAGAACCATGTTCACACCTTTATTGTTTTATTATTTTTAAGACATTAAACACATATTTTGACAAATGTCAGCATATAGTGTCAAATATAAAGTAAATATTTTTATAGGGTTCAAATGGCAACAATTACACGTAGAAGAACAGTAGGACAGATAAGTGGTGAAAGTATCGTAATTGAGGCTGCTTGGATGTATTATCACGATGGGCTAAACCAAACTGAAATAGCTGAAATCCTACATGTTTCAAGGGCGACGGTTGTTAATTATCTACAAGAAGCTCGCTCTAAAGGCTTTATCCGCATTTCTTTGGCACCTGAAATATTTACAGGGCATCAACTTGCTCAAGATTTACGCGAAAGATTTAATCTAAAGGCTGCCCATGTTGTGCCTGCTGCAAACCTTTCTGAAGAAGAAACTTTATTGCGGGTGGCTCGTGGTGCGGCTGAATGGTTACCAAGCCTGCTTAGCCCAGGCGATAGACTTGGAGTTGCTTGGGGGAGAACAGTTTATGAAGTAGCTGAGGCGCTTGAAGAAAGAAAAATCAAGGATATTATAGTCTCTCAACTTGTTGGCTCAATGGCAACGCCTTATGGTTTTACAGCAGAAATATGTTCTGCGCATATGGCACAAAACCTTGGTGCAAAATGTATCAATCTGCACGCTCCTGCTGTTTTAAGCGATCCTTTACTTGCAAAAAGGTTGCGTAATGAACCTATCATTAAATCTCAACTAGAGGCGTTAAGCCATTGCAACAAAGCAATTTTTGCTGCTGGCTCTTGCACCCCTGAAAGCCATATTGTTGGCTCTGGGTTGGTAAGTGTAAAAGACTTGGACTGGTATGTAGAGCGAGGGGCAACTGGGGTATTGTGTGGGCGGTTTATTGATGCAAAAGGCAAACCAATTCTTGGTAAGCTTGATGATCGCATGATTGGAATATCACTCGATAAATTGCAAGGGTTAGATGTTGGCTTACTTGTATCCGACGGAGAAGATAAAGTTGCGCCAATGCTTGCAGCAATTGCGGGTGGCTATGTTACCCATGTTGTTACCAGTGATAAAACAGCTCGTCAAATGCTTGAGAGCGTAAAATAAAGTAATTAAAGCTCGTTACTTGTCTAATACTCTTTCAGGAAACAACGCTGCTAGACCTTGTGGAGAAGCCTCGCATATGCCTCGCTCGGTAATTAGCCCCGTGATTAAATGACGAGGAGTAACATCAAAAGCTGGATTACCCCCTGAAGTTCCATCGGGACAAATTTGCACTTTGGCTAGAGTACCGTTTTCTAGCTTTCCTTGTATGTGGGTAATTTCATGACTTTCACGCTCTTCAATAGGAATTTCTTTAATACCGTCTTTAATCGTCCAATCGATTGTAGGCGAAGGCAATGCAACATAAAAAGGTACATTATTATCTTTTGCGGCTAATGCCTTAAGATAAGTGCCAATTTTATTGCATACATCACCATGAGAGCTAGTTCTGTCTGTGCCTACAATTACCAGATCCACGTCACCATGCTGCATAAGATGCCCCCCTGCATTATCAACTATCAAGTGATGCGGCACGCCGTGGCTATCCATTTCCCAAGCGGTAAGTTGCGCTCCTTGATTGCGTGGTCGGGTTTCATCAACCCATATATGCACGTTAATTCCGGCCTCAACCGCATGGTACATAGGTGAAGTAGCAGTGCCCCAATCAACGGTTGCTAACCAGCCTGCATTGCAATGGGTAAGAATATTAACAGCTTCCCCTGGTTTTTTCTTTGCAGCAATTTTTTTAATAATTTCTAGACCGTGCAAACCAATTTGGCGATTGCGCTCTACATCTTCATCACAAATTTCAAGTGCTCTAGCATGAGCAATTTCTGCTCGCTTGTTTTTTGGAACATCTTTTAGCAGATTACGCATCTGATTGAGCGCCCAACGAAGGTTAATAGCTGTGGGGCGGGTTTCATGTAATATATCCCATGCATTGTTTAGCGAATTATCCGAGGGGTCTCTTTTCATTTCTTCTGAGACAGCAAAAGCAGCGGTTGCACCAATTAATGGAGCTCCACGAACCCACATATCCCTGATTGAAACTGCAAAATCATCAAGGCTTATCAAGTCCACAACTTTAAATTCATGCGGCAACCAACGTTGATCAATAATCTTTACTGCCTCATCTTTATCATCATACCAGATAGAACGATAATGCT
>Ga0256834_1000804_pt1 | contig 22198 bp, 22 predicted proteins | sample 4281140metaG_FD_190536 | JGI IMG/M metagenome (GOLD analysis project Ga0256834, IMG submission 190536) | Hydrothermal vent microbial communities from East Pacific Rise, Pacific Ocean - 4281-140 | ecosystem: Environmental > Aquatic > Marine > Hydrothermal vents | place: Pacific Ocean: East...
GTGTAATATGCTTACTCAAGTAGTTATTTGCCAGCATCCAGTCATCGTGTAGATTTTTATCTAAGTCTGCCTCTTTGTTGGCTCTAAAGTTTTTTACATCTCTAAGATAGACCGTAAATGCGTCTATGTTGTTTTGATTTTTCACATACGGACTACTGTTTAACTCTACATTAACCGCAAAAAGTGATGCTGTACATAGCACCAAACTAACCAATACCACTACTATTTTACTCAATCGATCCTCCTTAAGGAAATACTAGACTATTTCTGTCATCTACCATTACTTGATAGTTATCTATGTCATTAAACTCTACAGCCAATTCTGGTGCAGCTGCCCCGCTCTGTAGCTCTGTTAAAAATGTTAATTCGGTATTTTTAGTCTCTTTGGTTTTTAAGTTGATAACCTTTAGTTTAAGTGGACTGTATTTTAACTTTTCTGGTATCTTTAGGACAAATCTACCGCCATCTACAGTCCCTCTGATAGTAAAAGTTTTACCGCCTACACTCTCAGGCTCACTCTCATCAATCACCTGAACAGCATACCTTCTTGACTGGTCTACGCTTGAGTAGATAACACTCTTATCCTCTTTACTCTTCTCTTGCTCCTCTTCAGGCTCTAGCTCTTCTGGTCTGCTTTGAGTATCTATCTTTGCATCTTGCTCGTATCTTATGTCTTGCTTTACATTTTGATGGGTGTTACTAGCAATAGATATCTGCTGATTATCAATATCACTATCTTGTACATCATCGTCTATAAACATAGCAGATATTGCAACAATGACAAGTATGATTCCGATAGCAATGGGTAGTTGTTTCATATCAATCCTACATTATTGTTTAGATAAGAAAGTATACAGATAAAAATGAAATAAAAAAGAAACAAGCAACTAAAAGAGAGACTCTCTTTTAGTGTGCAAGATTAGCGCTTTGCGCTAGGAAATGGTGTGTAGCTGCTACTTGAAGATGAGCTACTTGTTGTTGTGCTACTTACTGATGAAGATACATTACTACTAGTAAGAATAGAAGCGACTATGCTATCTATACAAGCATTTGTAGTACAGTTATCTACAGCATCACACTGATTTGTGCTGTTGTTATCAGACGATGAGCTATTTGAAGTAGTTGAGCTACTACTACTTGTATTACTGTCTACATCTGGAAACTCTGATGCCCTGTTGTTAGCTGGAAATTGTACGTAGCCACTACTTGAAGCTGCACTACTTGTAGAACTTGTAGTACTACTTGTAGAGTTGCTATCACAAGCACCAGCTATAGTTAGTAGAGCTTTTGCACTCTCTGTTCTTAGCTGAGGGTATGAGTTTGACTGCTCTATGATATCAAAGTCAAATGTTCTGTTGCCCTCGCCAGGTATTGCTGCTGCTACTGGATACTTAGTTTTTAGCATCTCTGTATTGGTACCATCCATCTGTGATGTGTATGGGTTAACATATCTGTAGCTATCTGGAGCGCCCATATCTGGAGCATCAAGCTCGCCGTTACTCTTATTGCCATCACCGTTAGCATCAAAAGTACCGCCGATTATAGATCTCTTACCAGCTACCTCACCTGTCCACTCGTAAGTACCATTGTTCTCTAAAGTGGCATCAGTTGTGCCTATCTTGGCATCTGCGCCTACGATGTAGTCTTTATATCCTGCAGCTGTTACTTGAATAGCTGCTACTGATGAGTTGCTGTTGTTGCTACTTGTACTGCTGTCGCTGCTACCACTGCTTGTGCTACCACAACCTGTCATGGTAATTGTCGCTGCTAGTACTGAAGCTGCTACAACACTAATAAATTGTATCTTACTTGCCATAAATATCCTTTGTTGGAAATATATAGCTGATTGGCCAATCAACTAAAACGGAGCAATTATATCAGAAAAATTGTAAATCTATCATAAATAGAGACTAAATTGCAAGCTCAAGTAGTATGGGTGAGTCATTTTTTGAGTTAATATAGAGTAAAAAACGGGATATATTTTCACTGGAGCTATTGGTGTCGTTATTATCTTCTTGTAGCACACCGTTAGTGTATAGGTTAAAGTCTTCCACTTCTGATTTAAGTAGATCTGCTTTAATATAGGGCTTATCTTCATAAGGCACGGGCAATTTAATTTTTTTTGCTGATTCAAGTCTAGTTAGAGTATAAGTCTGTGAATTTACAAAATAGAGCACAAACGGATAAGATATATCATATAGGCTATTTTTAGTCTGTAGAGATATGACATGATAGCGCGTTGAAGATGTTCTCTCTTGTTTTAGCCACAACGACTCCATAAGATCTCTATAAAATAGATCATAAAGGGCTGTGCGATTACTCTCTATCTCTGCATGGTGCTTGAGTACCGTAGTGCTCTTTTTACTTGTAGCAATAGCCTCATACATAAACAGCACTATAAGTGCAATAATCATAACAGAGATAAGCATCTCCATTAAGGTAAAGGCTGCTCTTCTCAAAATACCCGTGCCATAACAACAGCTCCTTGCTGATCTTTATTGGATAAAGAGACCTCAATTAACTCAAACTGTATGATTGGCACAGAGCCATCTGCAACACTCTCATTGTAGAGATCATCTTCTGAGCCACCAAACATGCCACCAAACACAATAGTATCTACTACCTTCTCCTGATATCTATACTGCTGATTTTTTAGGTATCTTCTAAACTCATCATTGGTGATAGTATAGGTGTTATCTAAAAGATCATAGAGTGATGGGCTGAGCTTATCAAAGCGTTTTGAAGCGTGTGCGCCTGCTATAGATAGTGTCTCACTCATACTAGAAGTCTCTTTGATTTTTGTAAACAAAAATGTAGATTGGGAGCTAATTTTTAGAAGTGCCATGCCAGCAACTGTAGCGATCATAACAGCTGCCATGACCTCTATGAGAGTAAAGCCACTGCGTCTCATCAGGTATCTTTTACGCCTACACGAATAATCTCATGCATGGATGTTGTGCCATCTAGCAGCATAGATTTTAACTGTGTAGATAGCGACACCATGCCACAACTTATCGCCTTATCACGGATAACATGATCGCTTACACTATCTTTTAACATGGTTCTAAAGTCATCATTTAGCTCAAAGAGCTCACCTATAGCCTGTCTTCCAATATAGCCTGTATAGTTACAGCTTTTGCACCCTTGCTCTTTGTAGATACTAACACCAAGAGGTAGATCAAATGTCTCTGCATACTCTGCACTAATGGTATCACTCTGTCTACACTCAAGGCATAACTTACGCACTAATCTCTGCGCTAACACTCCTAACAAAGATGAGCCTATAAGAAACTGCTCTACACCCATATCTACAAGGCGTGTTATAGATGCTGTTGCATTATTGGTGTGTAGAGTTGAGAAGACTAGGTGCCCTGTAAGAGCTGCTTGTATAGCTATCTGCGCTGTCTCACCATCTCTAATCTCACCAACCATAACTATATCTGGATCTTGCCTGAGTATCGATCTAAGACCAGTGGCAAATGTGAGTCCAGCTTTTGCATTTGTCTGTATCTGGTTGATATTGTCTGCCTTATACTCTACTGGATCTTCAACTGTTATGATGTTCTTATCAGGGCTTGCAACTTGTTGCAAAAATGCGTGTAGTGTTGTAGATTTACCACTACCAGTAGGACCTGTAACTAAGATAATACCGTGTGAGTGTTTGACAAGCTCATCTAGCTGATCTGTTAGTTCTATATTAAAACCCAGATCTACTAGATGTGGTATATCTTCTGACTGCATAAGCATTCTCATAACAACTCTCTCACCAAAATAGGTTGGCAATATAGAGACACGAACATCAAGTGTTTTGCCGGCTATTTTAACCTGCGTTCTGCCATCTTGAGGTATCCTCTTCTCTGAGATATCTAAGTTTGATATAACTTTAATACGGCTTATGATGAGATTTGCTATTCTGTTGTCAATATCTACATGTCGATTAAGTGCGCCATCTATACGAAATCTAACCTCACTCTTAAACTCATGTATCTCTATATGTATGTCAGATGCACGCTGTTTAATCGCTTGATAAAAAAGTGCATTAACAAACTTGATGACAGGAGCAGACTCCTCACTTGTTAGAAGATCTGAAGATGTGTGCAAAAACTCTGAAAGTGACATCTCATCATCACTCATATCATCTTGCTCTTGCTCTATATTGCTTAGCTCTTTATCTGTTCTTATCTCCAAAAAGCGGTTGTGTAGACGCTCAAAACTATCATCATCTACTAGTACTATTGGGTGCTCTATCTCCTGTTTGCTGAGGTAGTCAAATGCCTCACCTATATGGCGACGCGATAGTACAATGTGAGCACTATCATCAATTTCACTAAACAGCACAAAGTTTTTTACACACAGATTTAGATCTACGCCCTCTAGCTGCAAAGGCTTAAGATCTATGCCATCGAGTGTAGGAAAATTTAACATAGCTCTACTTTTCAGGAGTGATGATAGTTAGCTCATCATCTATGCTTTTAGTACTCTCTTTCTCATCAAGCCCCAGCTCTTCACGACGCTCCTCTAGCTTATCGGCTATGAGGGATCTGTAGTGATGTTGAACATTGTCTAGCTCTTTGAGCATCTGCTTAACCTCTTTCATGTCTTCACTATTGCGCACTATGTATGGTGTTAAGATAATAACAAGATTGATCTGCGTACTTGACTCTCTTTTAGAGTCAAATAGATATCCTAAAATGGGTATATCTCTTAACAAAGGTATACCTTGCGCCTCATCTGTATCTTTGCTATAGATAAGACCACCTATGATTACACTTTCGCCATTATTGACAATAGCAGTTGTTAACACCTCTCTTTTTGTTGTGCTTGGTAGACCTGGTATGGAGCTATTGACAATATCTTCTAGTTTGGTTGTAGTGATAAGAGTCACCTTGTCACCAGATGAGAGTCGTGGTTTGATCTTGAGAGTTAGCCCTATATCTTGCCTAGTGTAGGTGTTTCTTGAGAGTGATGTTGTAGCTGAGCCTTGCTGAGAGGAGCTAATCACTGGCTCTGTTCGACCAACATAGATAGATGACTCTTGGTTGTTTACACATAGCAAAGTAGGCTCTGATAAAGTCTTAGCTGCGCCATTGCTAGCCAAAAAATCTATGGTTGCACCAAAAATGATACCAGCATTAGCAGTAACTCCACTCATCTTCATCACCTTTGATGGATCAAATGCTAAGGCGGTACCGCCAAGATTTGCGGCAAATGTAAAGAGTCCACCATCAGTAAGTGCCCCGCCTCCAAGACCATACTTGATACCAAGACTATCTGTTTTATTCTGATTTATCTCTATAATTCTAGCGCGTACAAATACCTGAGGCTTCTCAACATCTAGTATCTTAACCATAGCTTTGATACTGTTGATATCTTCTGAAAATCCAGACACTATCAGTGCGTTTAGCTCATCATACACACCAACTGTAGGCTTATCTGCTGGCTTAGTGTACTGTTTTTTATCTAACACTTGTTGCAGAGAAGTTACTACATTTTTAGCTTCGCTATTTTCAAGCGGAATGATCTCTAGCTTCTGTAGCCCAGAGTCATCTTTAGCATCCATGTTACTTATAACATTCTCTAGTTTTTTAATGTTTTGCTTTGAGGCTAAGATAATGATAGAGTTAGTTGCATCATCACTCATGATCTCAACTTTATTGTTCTGTACTTTCTGATTTATGATAGCTTGTGAGATCTTTAACACTTGTGATGCTAGACGGCTAGCTTTTGCATATTTGAGCTCTATAAATTTGACATGCATACTAGCTGCGCGTTGACTCTCTATCTTATCAACTACTTTTTGTATGACATCTATATTGTCTGGAAAGTCACTAAGTATCATAGTGTTGCTCTCTTTGATGGTTAAGAGTTTTCCTCCCTCTGATAAAAATTGTCTAACTTTTGCTGCCAACACATCAACATTTTCATTTTTTGGCTCTATAAATACTGTCTTCATAAGACCAGACTTGCTCTCTCCGATGGGTAGATTGCGCTTAATTGCTGTACTTGCTCTCTCAACCTTCAAAAAACTACCATCTTGGACTATTGTAAACCCTTTTTTGCCCAACACTGCTAGAAGTATATCCATCAGTTCATCTTTATATATAGGTGCAGATGAGACAAAGTTAAATGTTCCTGGCACTGGCTGTGTCAATAAGATATTTTCCCCAGTAACTTTACCAACCATCTTGATAAAATCTGCTATTTTGATATCTTGAAGTTTGAGATTTACCCGTTCGCGTACCTTCTGCTCTTGTGCTACTAGTAGTGATGATGAGCTATATACACCTAACAGTAGAACAAGCACCACCTTACTAAAAAATCTCATACTCTAACTCCTTGATTTTATTGTCTCTTATGATGGTAAGTTTCATACTATCCATCTTGTCTATATTGTTATAAAGCTTAAACACTTGTGATATAGATTTAAACTTCTGATTATTTGCACCGGTGATAATATCACCACTTTTAAGACCTATCTTCTCAAATACAGAGCCTCTTTTTACAGACTCTACCTTAAAACCTTGCAGTTTTCTATCTTTTATGATCTCTTTAATTTTGATCTTTCTCCAGATCTCATCATAGTTTTTTGCATAGTACTTAATCTCTGTTCGCTTAACAAAAACGGCATTGTCTGAATGTATGATCTCAGACTCTGCTGTAGTAATGCTATTTTTTTGACTATTTTTCTGCTCCTTAAAACGAAGCTCATAGTTCTTGCCACTCTTCTCAAAGGTGACTCTATCGCTATATATCTCTATAAGCTTATAGCCCTTAAAGCTCTCATCTTTTGATATTAGTACTACTTTTTTATTCTCTTCAACTGCTATAAAAGGGCTCTCTTGGTCCTTAAAGATCCCTTTTAGCTTTAGCTTATCTAGTTTATATACAGGGGCTTTTGATACCACGCTCTTGCTGGCTGCCTCATCTAGTGCTAATATACGCGACGGTTTATAGCTTGCGTATTCACTCTGGATACTATAAGGTGCATTATCAACTCCTTGAGTCGGTAACACCATCTGCACTGCTAGCATTATAGCCTTTACAACAGCAGCTATAATTGCAACTTTGATGCCCATGGAGATTAGCTTGTTATTAAAAAGTTGTTTCAAAGCTATAGCCTCCATCATCTGTTTTTCTCATCTGTCGCAACCAGATTGGGTTCATATCTAACAGATCTTGTGTTGGTGTAAGTCTGAGTGAGATATTTCTATCTAGTAGCCATACATCAGCATCTAATGTACCAAAATCGCCACTAGCTTCTATCTTAATAGATAGCGGACTTATGATAGTGTGTGTTGCACTTACAGATGAGATAGTACCTGGCAAAAATGAGCTCATCTCATCTGAGAGTGAGAATGGAGCTATGTTGGCTCGGTTGTATACAAGCAGAGGCATTAATGTTATCTCATTAATCTTAGCTATCTGAAGATCTTGATAATAAAGAGTACCATCACTTAGCCTTAAGACAAACCCACTATCGTCTACAAACTCTTTAGAGTAGACAATATCGTAACTATTTAGATGCTCTTCAGCTAGATAATATAGCTGGCGTTTAGGTGCAAAAAATACAACCAAAACAGAGATCAGCACCAGATAAAAGAGTGTATGCTTCATCCATCTCATAATACAAACTCCATCTCAACAGATACATTTTTATCTGCATTGCGTCTATATTTGATAGAGTCTATCTCTATATTTTCATTTAAAATCTTTGCGGTTAAGATATCTAACTCTCTTGATTTTAGAGAGTCTAGTTTTATATTATAGATACCATCTTTCAGGCTAGAAGATTTTAGTTTTCTCTTTAAAGCAGATATAGATAAAATCTTATCTATATCTGCTTTGATATCATGTTGATCACCCCAACTTTTCTGCAGAGCTGCAACACTCTTGCCTTTTTGCATAGTGAGCGCATTTTTTTGAGCTTGAGTCGATATCTTATCTTGCATTTGGCTACTCTTGTACATCATAAGCAATGCTATTGCTGTAAAAAATATTAGTATATATATCGGATTGATTTTACTCATAAGACAAGCTCACAAAAAAGATCTTATTTTTGACTTTTGGGTTCATAATTTTACCACTTTTTTCTAGATAGTTTTTGAGTATTTCAGCTCTTGAAGCCTCTTTTAGTGCTATCTGTAGATCCACTTTTTTTGGTGTGAACTTAAGATTTAAAACAGATTCACCTTTTTTGAGTGGTAGTTTTAATATATGTCTAAAACGCTCTCTTAGTAGCTGTTGATCTTGCTCTTTCTGTTTTAGTCTTGACATAAGACTCTTAAGCTCAAAAGATGTTTTTGGTAGGTTATAGTGCTCTTTTAGTGCTAGCTCTTGAATGCGCTGCTGTTTTAACTGATGCTTTAAGAGCAAGAAGTCTGCTAGATATAGCCCGACAAATACAATAGCGATGATAGTCAAGCTAAAGAGCTGTCTCTCACTCAACATACCACTACTATAGAAGTTGACTCCTACCCTATGCCTACTGCGTGGATGAGATGAGCAGAAGTCATCAACTGTTCTAAAGCTTTCAGTATACTGTTTTGGAACAATACATACTGATCCTTCAAAGCTAACCAATGAGTTGTGCTCATCTACGCTCAATGGCTCATCGGTATCAAGACACTCGGTCTGTGCAAAGTAGATAGCATGTACCTGTGCGGCTGTTATGCCAGCATCATCAAGAGCCTGCATGATACGAGAGTTACTGTATGCAAAGAGCCAGTACTTATCGCCTCTAGCTATAGCCATATACTCATACTCGCCATCATCTATAACTGAGTCAAAAAATGATGGTGCCAAGTTCTTTGCCATAGACTCATTTTTAGCAGGTAGCACCTCTTCTCTAAACCAGTAGAGTGATGGTGATAGGACTATGTTTAATTTGTGTTCGATATTGAGTGGCAACATCTTATCTGTCAATAGTAGTGTTTTATAAGGGTTGCTCTTTGGTGTAAAGAGACTCTTAAGGCTATCTGGTAATTTCAACTCTGCTCACTCGTTTGGTTTTAAGGTTGTAGTTAAGAGCTACTTGAAGAGCTGCTCCTGTACTCTGTATGCGCATGGTAGTGCGTAGGTTTGGATCAAAAAATACGATCTTCATTTTCTTAAGCTTCTCCTTATCCTCTGTGCTAAATGGTAGATCATCTATCGTTGTAAAGACACTATCTTTATGAGTCGTTAGCAACCTTATGGACTCAGCATCAAGCCCCTCTAGTACAAACTGTAGTACAGCTGGGTTTATGTAGTTAAAGTCTATTTTGTCATTATCAAAACTGATTAGACTCTGCCATGGTATCTTATCAACGCTGAAATCTAATGTTTTTTGCTTATATGCGTATAAAATCTGCTCAAAATGGTGCATATTGTAGATCTTAGACTGCATAAAATCCAAATTATCGCGCACTATCTCAGAACCTGAGATTCTCTCATCTGTATCTTCATCAATTGTGTCAGCTATCATGGATAAAAGCAGTATGGTATCAGAAACATTGTAAACAGTTAGTATACGCTCAAGATACTCCTCAATATACTGATTTAGTGGCTCAGGCTCAAAAGGGTCTCTTTTGTTGGTACTGTTTTTATCTAAAACTAACCAGTTAACATTGACTACTCTAGCATTTGATCTAAATGCTATATCTACACTAATGCCGTGTGAGCTATTATCGAAGACAAATGGCATACTTAAAAATATATCTAACATAACAGAGTCATTGATATCACCGCTAGCACTCTTTAAGATTCCCAACATATTAGAGAGAAGTATATCTGACTGAATGAGCACCTTTTTCTGCGACACGCTCTTTTGTGAGCTCTGTACAGTGCCCAACATCATGCCTATTATAGCCATGATTACTAGCACAAATGCTATGGTGATAAGTAGCGCAATACCTCTTCGTCTGATGGCTCTCTCCAATTTTTTTCGTATTATACTATGAAACTATTTACTCTTAAGTTACACTACTATAATACAATTTGAAGCTTTAATGCTTTATCATTGCAAAAATATTAACCCAAAGGAACTACCTTGTTACACAACATGCGTATCGATCTAAAACAAACAGGCTCTAGCAGGGGCGCATTTTCACTTATGGAACTTATGATTGTTATTATCATATTGGGTCTCTTAGCTGCACTTGTTATGCCAAACCTCATAGGGCAGAGCGAAAAGGCAAAACAGGGGCTTGTCTGTACTCAAATGGAGTCTATTCGAGGTGCATTAGACTCATATAAGCTTGACAATGGTCGCTATCCAAATGATCTCAATGCACTCATTAGTAGTGGTGGTGGGTATTTTAAAAATCCAATTCTACCAAAAGATCCATGGAAAAATCACTTCATATACACAAGAGATGGCAAAGGTATCAATATCATATCTTTAGGTGCTGACGGGCAAGAGGGTGGCAATGATGAGGATAGAGATATAACTTATGCAGAATGTATCGCTCGATAGAGGTGGATTTACACTTTTTGAGCTAATTATAGTTGTGGTGCTCATAGGTGCTCTTTATGGCATTTTTATCAACAAACTAGAGCCAAAAAAGCCTAAAGATAGAGCTGACAGCATCACACTTGAGACCATAAAGCCTTTTTTGAAAAGTCTAAAAAGCACCAAATTACGCGAGATTGTATGCACTACTCCATGCACAGAGTGTACGGTATTTGTTGACTCTGTAGATCAGAAGATGGAACTTGAACTTTTTGAACAGATGCCAATAGTCTATACGATAGACCGATACAACTCTACTGTACAGAAGGAGTATCTAAGCATATTTGATCAAAAAGGTGTTATGAGAGAGGTCTGTTTTCGATTTAAGCTCTTTGAGAATGGGAGTAGCTCACACATGATTGTAAAAAAGGGGGAAGATAGCTTTGCTGTCTTTAGATCTATGAGTAGAGTTGCGCTAAAAGCCTCATCTTTAAGTGAAGCACAAGAGCTATTAAGAGATGACTCTATACTACCTCTTGAGAAAAGAGATTATGATTTTTGATGGAGAGATATGGTTTACAAATATAAAGGGCTAGATGTTAAGGGTGAGAAGTGTCGCGGTGTCATAGAGGCATCAGACCTTGAAGATGCCAAAAAAAGATTGCGATCTAAACAGATATATTACACTAGTATCTCTGAGCGAAGCGAGACTAGACTTGCCACATTTACACTCTCTAGGCGCAAAAACTTTACACCTCAAGAGCTAGCTACACTCAGTAGAGATCTATCCATCTATATAAAAGCGGGTATATCTATAGTAAACGCCCTTAAGTTAGCAAAAAATCAGTACAAAAAAAATAGAAAAGTCTCAAATTTCTTAAACACAGTGATGACTCTCTTAGATGAGGGCAAAAGCTTCTATCAGGCACTAGAGACTCAATCCATCATTAAACTACCAGAGTTTTACAAACAGTCCATTAAAGTCTCTGAAGATAGTGGTATCTTACAAGAGGTACTACTAGAGCTATCTCTATTTCTCAAAGAGCAGGCGCGCATCGATAAACAGATCAAAGGGGCTTTTGCTTATCCTATGTTTATCATTATTGTATCACTATTTATGGTTGGGTTTATGATAGCTTATGTTGTCCCAAAAATTACAGGGATATTTGATCAGTTAGATCAAGAGCTACCAGGTATCACGCAGTTTGTTATCTTGATTGGCGACATACTTACAGCACACTATGCTGCCATAGGTATAGCAATCATAGCAGTCATAACACTCTACACTACCCTTATGAAGATGCACAGTAAGTTTCGCTATGCAGTCCATAGAGCTCAGCTATCACTACCATTTTTTGGCTCTATCATACAGACCTCCGAACTTGGTAGGTTTAGCTATATATCATCCGTACTTCTGCGCTCAGGTGTGCCATTTGTGCAGACTACAAATCTAGCGGCCAACATACTCAACAACGATGTACTTAAAAAACAGTTTGTTGACGCCTCAAAAAAGGTAGTAGAGGGCTCAAAATTTTCAAGTGCCATCCATAAAGGTAGCTTTGAGATTGACTCCACTTTTACTCAAGCCATTGCTCTTGGTGAAGAGACTAGTGAAGTGCCAGCGATACTAAACAACCTATCAGAACTATACTTTGAAGATAATCGCGATAAGATAGACATGGTGCTCTCTTTGTTAGAGCCGATACTGATGCTGTTTGTTGGTGGTATGATAGGCTTTATTGTTACAGCAATGTTGCTACCAATCTTTAGTATGAACATAGGATAAAAAAGGTACAAACATGGTATTGGTTACAGGTGGTGCAGGATATATCGGGTCACACACATGTATATCTCTCATTGATGCTGGTTATGAGATAGTTGTCTTTGATAACTTCTCAAACTCTAGCCATGAAGGGATAAAAAGAGTTGAGAAAATTGTTGGCAAAAAGATAGCGTTAGTAGAAGGAGATATCAGAAATCGCAAAGATCTTCAGAGTGTTTTTGACACATACAATATAGACTCTGTAGTCCATTTTGCTGGACTAAAAGCTGTTGGAGAGTCGATGCAAATACCGCTACAATACTACGACAATAATGTATGTGGAACAGTTGCTCTATGTGAAGTGATGCAGAAAAATGGGTGCAAAAAAATCGTATTTAGCTCATCTGCAACAGTCTATGGAGATCCTGAGACGGTACCTATTAAAGAAGATTTTCCTCTGTCTGCGACCAACCCCTATGGGCGCAATAAGCTCTTTATAGAGAAGATTTTGAGAGATGTCCATAGATCAGATCCTACATGGAAAGTCATTATGCTTCGATACTTTAATCCAGCAGGAGCTCATATAAGTGGTACAATTGGGGAGGATCCAGACAACATACCAAATAATCTTTTACCATTTATAGCCCAAACAGCTGTAGGGAAAAGAGAGATGTTAAATATTTTTGGCAATGATTACGATACACCCGATGGCACCGGTGTTAGAGACTATATACATGTAGTTGATTTAGCTGATGGGCATGTAAAAGCACTTGATAAAATAGATAACTTCAAAGAGGTTATGGCTATCAATTTAGGCTCAGGAGATGGGTACTCTGTCTTTGAGATAATCCATGCATTTGAGAAAGCATCTGGTAAACAAATACCGTACAATATTGTAGCAAGACGGAGTGGTGATATTGCGACCTGCTACGCTGATACAGCATATGCAGAAGATATTTTAGGCTGGAGCGCAAAATATAACATAGATAAAATGTGTGAAGATGTCTGGAGATGGCAGTCTAAAAATCCAGATGGATACAACTAGTATCCATATAATTTTTATCTATACGGTTTTATCTATTATAAACCTAGGTCTCTGTTTTGTTTCTGCATAAATCTTTCCTATATACTCTCCTATAATTCCCACAGAAAGAAGCTGAATGCCTCCAATAAAATATATAGGTAGTGTAGTAGATGCCCACCCAGGCACAGCCTGATCGGTAAATATTTTTATAAAAATGATCCAAAAAGAGATCAGCATAGAGACTACAAAAATGGTAGCTCCCAACACTGTGATAAGCTTCAGTGGTACCGTACTAAATGATGTAATACCATCCCAAGCAAAAGAGAGCATCTTTTTTAGTGGATACTTTGTCTCACCCGCCAATCTCTCTTTTCGCTGATAATAGACAACATCTGACTTAAAACCTATAAGAGGAAACATTGCTCTTAGATATAAATTTCTCTCTTGATATTTTGATAAAGCATCTAAGACTCTATTGCTAATTAGTCTATAGTCTGCATGATTTTTAATAATGTCTACACCAACTGCCTCTTGCACATCATAAAATATCTCTGCGCTCTTTCTTTTAAACAGCGTATCAACCTCTCTGCTACTTCTTACGCCATATACTATCTCATTGCCAGCTACATACAACTCTACCATCTTAGGTATCACACTAATATCATCTTGTAAATCACAATCGATCGATATATAGATATCTGCTCTATCTTTGTTGCTCAACAATCCTGCAAGAAGTGCATTTTGATGTCCTACATTATTTGCAAGCTTTAGACCCCGAACCATGGTGTTTGATAATGAAAACTGCTCAATGATACTCCAAGTTTTATCTCTAGACCCATCATCAACAAAACACAAAAAACTATCTTGACTTATCTTGTTGCTGTCAATCAAACTCTGCATCAGAGGCGTTAGCTCCTCTATTGTGGTAGATAGAACCTCCTCTTCATTATAGCAAGGCAGTACTACAATTAGCTTTGGCATTTTTTCCCTTTTTAACTTAATCTCATCAAAATCTGATACAGCACACATCAATGTTGCATGTTCTCTAAACTACAAGGATAACTGCTAGCAAACACACCAATATCAACCATATATCTACGGTGTGAATTATATCATAACTAGTAAAGACAATTTATACAAAAATATCTGCTGCTGTTATAGCAAACAGACTCAACCCAGACACTAAGATGCCCTTATCTGCTAGCTTAATTTGTCTATAAAATCCTTCCAACTCCTCATCTTCTAGATATGAAAAGTGGTGAGATCGGATCTTCTTTAGAGTCTGCCTAAATGCTAAATCACCAAACTGAATACTCCATCTTGGCCTACCCAATGAGTGAAAAAGAGTTGGGTGCTCTTGCTCCAGTCTCTTCAAAAAAGCAGTAGTATTGAGTATCTGTTTTACAAGAAATATAGTTAGTAAAAGTAGACCCAATAGAAAAAGAGCACTCAAGCCTTATCCTCATACTTAACCGATAGTGGTTCTGAAAAATTTGGCACATCATCGTATGCAAATACAGCATAATACTTCTCTGTGTTGCTATCTCCAAAACTATCGTATGTGTAGTTATCACTACCGCCATATAGCTTTTGACCATCGTATGGGGTTGATGGTATGTGAAATGGGTTCTTAACAACAATAACTCCCCTAAAAGCTTCATCATCTGGATTGCTCCAAGTAAGTTTTATGCGCCTCTTCTCTAAGCTTAAGCGTAAATTTTGTACACTCTTGCAAGCTGATCTGCGCTTTTTAATATACTCTATAATTAATTTTGGTCGTGCACTTCTATCACTACCCATCCACAACACACTCTCACTCTTGCAAAAATTCTTTGCGCTTGAGGCGCGAATTAGAAATGAGACTTTTTGAGAATTTTTTGCTGACTCCTCAAGGCTCTCGATTGCTAAAGTATCAAAAACAGATCTCTGCATAGGCTCTTTTTTAAGTGTTGTCTGGCTCACATCGTACCCTATGCGCTCTATAATCTGCCTTTGGTGGATATCGTTGGTTGAGGAGAGCTTAACCATCTCTATGTGGTAGCGTGTTGTAGCTGAACCTATGCTACTGTGAGCTTGCAGATCAAGGTACGCATCTGACACAATCATGGTCTCTATATCTGGTATCTGTGATAGATCATACTCAAAATAGCCATAGATTCTCTTCCCATGTTCATCAAAACCGCTACGCAACTGGGTCTCATCTATGCCATCTTGGGTTATGGAGTATTCACACTGAGAGTGAAGCTCAAGCTTAACAGGCTCTATGGTGTATGAGATCTCCAATTTTGGTCTAAATGTCAAGCCATTACTCTGCTTACCAAAACCTACCTCCCACTGCATCATCTGTGAAGATCTGCTTAGTGGCAGTGTTGTTGGACCCTCAACTCTTAAAGTAATACTACCTCTTTTTAGCGCATCTTGCAAGATACGGCACTCTTGTGCTGCTGCCTCATAAGTACGCCATATGCCTTGAGATAGCTGACTAGACTTAGTTGCCACTCCGATATATCCTAACATGGTTGCATCTTTAACAGCATCAAAGCAGCTCATGCACTCAAGCGATTCATCATCAACAATACCTATGCGCCATTCACCAAAATTTTCAACCTGCACGCCTACACGATTTGTAGGATACAAGGAGATCTGTGCATGTTTAATGAGTGCATTTTGAGGTAGAGTAGCTAGTGAAAACTTCATGACACCATAACACTCACCTTTTTGTACCGATATGCCAACGGACATATGTTGCTCACCAAAATTATCTCTACTATTTTGACCCTTCTGTCCAACATGCCCTATATTTTGCTTAGATGGAAAAAGTATCTTAGAGAACATATGTTTTTTTGGAGTTGTTCGCACACCTACAACAGGGGCAAAAGGTGATTCAGTGTAAGATTTTTTATCAACAGCTCTTATGAAATAGAAGTAATTTGTAGCACTTTGTAAAAATCTATCTGTAAATTTTAACTGTTTTGTCATGCCAACTCTATTGGAACTTTGGGCTAAACCTTTTGCCTTTTTTGAGCGGAATATCTCAAAGTAGAGATCACCTCTTTGCGGGTAGCTCCACGATAAGCTAACTTCACCATCGGTAACATCTACTGCCACAAAATCTTCTACTCTTTGAAGAGGTCTATTTTTATCATAATTGACCGCCTCTGAGAGGGCAAATGTTAATGCTGGGATATTCTCATTGACACTCTCTTGCATATTCTCTTGATAGTCTGATATATTGCGTGAACCCACCTCTACAACAAGAGCTAATGCACCTGTAGAGTAGTAGAACTCTCTTCCGCTGCCGTGTATAAGTGATGCTGGAGGCTTACCCATATGCACACCATACTCTCTGCCGCTTACCTTTCTAATCTGCTCTGCCATGTTTGCCCCAAGCACATTTAGATCAGTTGCATCTATGGCATCTTCATTGATAAAGTTATGTGCTGGAAATATAACATTACCTTGTGAGTGATAATCTAGTGCAATTGAGATATTTGGGTGAGATATCACAAAATCATGTAGCGCTTTAGTCTCTGGCTCGCTAAAAGGCTCAGGTCCAGAGTAGACATTTGATGAGGCATTTTTATGCCCAATAAAGCCCACGCTAAAGTTACGATTAAGATCAACTCCATAACTACCATCTGCATTTTGACGGCGATTTTTACGCCAAAATGAGAAGTGCTCTCTGGAGTACTCAAACCCATCAGGATTGGCACACGGTACAAGATAGAGTGTTGCTTTGTTTAGTAGGGTGCGCAACATAGGGTCAAACTCTATGTTGTCCATCACATGTTTAGCGTATGACATAGCAAGCTCTATGCCTATCCACTCTCTGGCATGGATAGTACCTGTAAAAAATAGCGCTGGCTTACTATCCGCACTGTCAAGGTCTGAAGAGATAGTTACAAGTAGTATCTCTCGCTGCTCCCAAGTCTTACCTATGTACTGTAGTGAAAATAGATCACTATGGCTCTTCTGAGCCTTTTGAAAAAATTCTATACACTCACTATATGAGCTATATTGTTGACGCATCTACTCTCCTGTAAAATGACTCTTCCATATAGCTAACTGCTCTTTGGAGGCGAAACCATACTCTTCTAGCTCTTCAAGAGAGCTTATCTTTTTACTATCGATTAAGTTCTTAATCTCTTCAGCCATCTCTTCATCCATCGCATAAAGAGACATAAGTTCAGTAAGTGTCACATCTGTTAGCTTAAATAACTCATCTTCTGGGGCTGTATCAGCTTTATTGTTTTGATCAAAAGAGTCCTTAAGATCTTGTGGTAGATCATCTTCTGATGTTAATGGTTCTATAGGCGATGGTACATCATCAGCACTTGAGTCTCCAGACTCCTGCATAGAGAATGGTCCTCTGTCGCTCAACCAGTACTCTCCATCAACTGATGGAGAGTATGTTGCGAAGTAGATATGGCGCATAGTACGCAACATAGCAGGCGACATTTTACCAAGCTCCTCCCAAGAGTATAGAGGTACATGAGGAAGACGAAATCTGCCTCCACTAAGATCCCACATGATATATTGACATATCCAATCACGGATATATGCAAATGCCGCAAATGCGGTAGCGCACTCTAGTATATAGGGTTTATTAGTAACAGCATCTATGGCGATGTCACATGCCCAATATTCAGCTTTTGCAGCTTTTGATGCCTCTACTGCAAGCTCAAGTGAGCTCATAGGCACATTCTCATAACTCATAGATCCACCTTGACTGGTGTTAGTAATCCACTCACCATCACCACTATACCTCCAAAATGCGCAGACTGGCTTATGACCTATAAGCATAACACGAAGATCACCACTATCTTTAAGATCAATAGCATCTTGGATATACATAGGTGAGTATGACTTAGCATCAAATAACTTTTTGCACTCACCATAGCTATCTACTTTATGAACATAGTATCCACCATAGTTCGAGGCTCCATAACTACGCTTTACTATCTTGGGATATTTACAATGTTTAATATACTCATAACCTTTTTTCTGATCATAAAAAATCTTTGTAGTAGGGTGAGCTAAGTTAAACTTTTCACAAAATAGCGTAACATTCTCTTTTGACTTATTTGAAAACTGTGTCTCTATAGATGGTATAAAACGCACATGTGGCAACTCTTTTGCTATCTGCTTAAAAGTCTCATAAGCAGTTGCTGGTATGTTGCCCACAAGCACATCTATCTTCTTTGCTCTGACCTCTTTGATAAATCTATCTTTATCATTGCGCCAATGATACACAACCGACTCAATCTTATCTGGCCACCCCTTAAAGTTACTGCGATCAAAAAATCTTAAAACATAATCCAAATACAAAAGTCCTATTTTTGGCAACTTATCTCCACTCATCACGCTCTACCTTTTTTAGTTATTTTATCTATCATGTTGACAATCTTATCGATTTTAAGAGTATTAAAATCTATCCCCAACTTCTCCTGCTCTGGTGTAGCAAATGCTGGTATGCCATTAACCTCTAACACCACATACTCCTCACGCTCTCTATCATAAAGTATATCAACACCAGCTATCTCAAGACCCACAGCTTCTGTTGCTCTAGTGGCTAGATCTACAAGCTCATCATTTGGCTCTCTTGTGATGATGCTACCGCCCGAAGTGATATTGGTACGCCAGTCACGCTCACTAGCTCTACGCCCATAACACCCAACAAACTCACCATCTACTATATCGATACGGTAGTCACTAAAATCATTCTCTATAAACCGCTCTACATAGATCTGGCGGATATCCATCTGATTAAAAAATGGCTTTAGCGACTCAAAAGTTGAACGACTATCAAGTAGCACCATACCAGTTCCACCCCAACCATCAATAGGCTTAAGCACAATCTTGCTCCACTCATCAAACTTGTTAGATATAGGCTCAATCTGCTCTCTATGGCATAGCAGAAAATCGGTTGTGCGGATACCCTTTGATGCCATAGCCATGTTTGTTCTAAACTTATCTTCTGAGAGCTTAAATGCCTCATAGTTATTGATAGTTGGTATCTGAGAAGCTAGAGCCTCATACATGTAAACTTGGGCTAAAGTCTGCTCTCCTGCATTGTAAGAGAAGAATGCATCAAGATAGCTCATGTTAATGCCATTGCAGACTATGCCATCAGTAGTAGCAGTAGCAAAACGCAAGTCAAGACCCACAACTACCTCTATGTTGCGCTCTTTTAGTTTAGCTACAATGCTACGCTCTATAAGATCTCCACCGCCATTTTGATACATCCATAAGCCCACTCTTCTCATCTAAAAGCCTTTATTGATTATGAGGTGTCTAAAGAGTCTGCTTGAGAGCTCTATGCGCTCACTAAAACTACTCTTTTTTGCCCTCTCATAGATTGTATGATCACCATCACCAAAGGGACCAAATCCATCAAGCGTCAATACTCCAGCTGCACTGATAGTATTGGCATCACTCACTCCACCGCGCTCTTGGGTCTTAAGTGTATAAGAGGCTACTTTGGATAACTTGTCTACTAGATCAAAAACTCTACTATCTGGCTGCATAACATCACGCTGGATGCCTCCACTTAGAGTTGTAACAGTTCCCTCTACCCTAGAAATGCTAATGATATCGTCTATCTTCTGTAGTAGCCTATCTCGCTCATCTAAGCTCTTAAATCTAATCTCAAAGAGTAGATGAGCAGATGGTGATATCGTATTTGCTCCTATACCACCTTCTACTTTTCCCACATTGAGGGTTGAGCCTTTTGACAGATCCGTAAGTGCTACTAGGCTCTGTAGCTTTAAAGCTGCCTCTAGATTTGCATCAGCACCATCCTCATAGTGATTTCCAGCATGTGCGGCGCGACCCTCTATCTGTGCTATAAATGTTCCAACACCTTTTCGTGCTGTTACAATCTCACCATCTGCACCAGCAGACTCATAGACAAAACAGTACTCATACTCTGAGGCTAGACTGGTTGTAAGAGCTTTAGAGTCATCACTCCCGCTCTCTTCATCACTTACAAGAAGTATATCTATATCTGTGATCATCATCTGCTCTTTAATCTCTCTAAGAGCCTGCAACATAACTATGATACCACCTTTCATATCACACACGCCAGCACCATAAACCCACTCATCGTCCTCATCAAACCTATCAAAAGCTCCTGGAGCAAATACTGTATCCATATGACCTAAAAGAAGCAACTTTTTTCCGCCACCATCTACACTTGTGTAGTGTCGATGTGTGCCTATCTCTAATCGTCTATATAGATCAACACTAAAACCTAACTGACAAAACCACTTATCAAGAAGCTCGCCAACACGATTGACCCCATCTCTATTTTGAGTATATGAATTGATGCTACAGAGCGTACGCAGATCATCTATATGGTTCACAACTTCCCTTATTTGTAAGAAAAAACTTAGTTTTTGTAATTATATCTTAATTTATTACCATCTTGGTCAAATAGTTATATTTTCTTACTTTAGCCTAAATAAAATTAGGCGTCAAGAGAGATATACATAACACACAAGCCTAGTTTTCTATTGTGGAGTTTTCAACTTATAGTATTGCTAATTTTTTAGTGAACATTGTGGTGACAATATCTTCTTGACTTAGATTCTCAACAAGAGTTCTAAAGCTTTTCAGAGCATAGAGTCTAGTCTCATCACTTTTTAAGCTTTTTAGCTCATTTGAAAAACCACTTTTTGAGACTACAATACAGATATCTGGTGTAAGTTTGGCTAGTAAACACTGCTCTTTAAGCTTTGTAAGTTCACTTTTTTTTGCTTTTACTTTTGCATACTTACAGATTCCTGCAACAGTTTTACCAGATCTTGTTTTTGCTAAGATGTCTATGGTTACATTTTTATCCCAGTAGCTTCCTATCTCAACTATTGGATCATCGCTAAACTCTTTTTTTACTAGTTCTAGTGAAAGTTTTTGGAAGATATGCTCATAAAAATTGTATTCGCGATTTAAAAAGCTTTGTGATGCTTCCTTATAATCGCCCTCTTTTATCCCTTGAAAAAATGGTGATACAGATGAGAACCAAAATCTTACAAACGGTGCCATAAAGTTTACCCTATGTGACGCAAAACTATCATCATCTAGTGCCTCCTCTAATGAATGCTCTAGCTCTACAATACCGCTATCACAGAGTAGGTCAAGTGCATTTTCACCATCTGCTCTAGAAATTCTGGCTCTTTTAAAGGCAGAGTGTGAACGAGAGTCACCAGTTGCCACCCCACTAAGAAGTGCATGTTTTATCTTATCGCTATCTGTAATTTTTGTGATATCGTTATGGATATAAGTATAATTTTTATATATTTTTGACTCTATCAGCTCTTCTAGTGGCTTATCTGTATCAATGCGCCAACCAATACCACCAAAAACAGAAAAATACTTTATGGCATCTTCCATATTTTTAGGGTTATTTTGAAGATAAAATGAGCGAAACTGCTCTAATAGCGATGGATGTTTTGACATTGATGACAACCTCTAATTTTTTTACCATTATACTCAAAATTTTAAGCTAAACTAAGCCCATCTTAAGAGCATTAGCGCTAGTATGACCACCAATCACAAAGAGGGCAGTATCTTTTTAGTTAAGAGATGTCTACTTAGCAACAAGTAGAGCTATAAGTAAAATCTAAACTTACGCTTTTTTTGATTATTGGCTCTTCATGTTATCTGATCAGACAACATGAAAATTTAAACTACCCATAAATACTCACCCTTAACTAAAAACCACAAGCAGATCACAAAGCCTTTAAAGTATACTAATACAATCAGCAATCAAAGGTCAGATTAAAATGCTAAAACATCTCCTCATGACGGTAGTAGTACTGCTAAGTTTAACAGGCTGTATAACATCAGAAGAGAGTCTAGATGATACTACTAACTCAAGCTCATCTACTAACATAAGCCAATCAAGCTCACTTAGTAGCAGCTCAGATAGATCATCTAGTAGTGCCACATCAGTAGAGTCTAGCTCATCAGTATCTAGCATCTC
>Ga0256834_1000805_pt1 | contig 22193 bp, 22 predicted proteins | sample 4281140metaG_FD_190536 | JGI IMG/M metagenome (GOLD analysis project Ga0256834, IMG submission 190536) | Hydrothermal vent microbial communities from East Pacific Rise, Pacific Ocean - 4281-140 | ecosystem: Environmental > Aquatic > Marine > Hydrothermal vents | place: Pacific Ocean: East...
ATTTTGACTTGCAGCTATGAGCGTGTTTTAAATGTTTTTAGCGCACAATTTTTCAATACCTTGCAATAACCGCATGCTAGGTCGTGAAAAATAGTCGGGGTCAATAAGAATGACATTATTGTTTTTGACGGCATCAAGGCTTTTCCATTTTTGCCATTGTTGATCTTCTTGTTTGGCTATATTGATAATAGTTTGAGGGTTTATTAGAATAACTGACTCTAAAGTTACGGTGGCTGATTGTTGGGATAGGTCTTTAAATATATTTGTATAGCCACATAATGAGGCGGCTTGGCTCATCCAGTGTTTGCCTGATATAGTGTAGAGTGGCTGGTGGTAGGTTTCGATAAAGGCCGTCTGTTGTTTGTGCTTTTGTTTTTTGATTTCTGTTAGTTTTTGTGTAAAGGCAGCGGTGGCTTTTTGTGCCTGCTTTTGTGTTTGGGTTAGCTCTGCAATCTGTGTGATGGTTTTGGCAATGTCTTCGAGTGTGTTGATTTCTGTTTCAATAATTGTGAGGTTTAGGCTTTTTAGCTTTTCAAGCATGGCAAGCGGTGTGCCACCTTTCCATGTGAGGATGTAATCGGGTTTAAGAGACACGATTGTTTCAAAATCGAGTTTAAAAGCATCGCCAACTTTTTGAATGACTGTTATTTCTATTGGAAAGTCGCTATAGGAGACGACACCGACTAGGTTTTTTATGGCACCAGCAGAAACCACTAATTCTGCCAAATGAGGTGAGAGTGTGATGAGCTTTATTTTATCATTTGCTACTTCATTAGCTGTTCGTGAATCACAGCTGGTAAGTGTAACAATAAAAGGTAATAAAAAAAGCCAGTGCAAGACTGGCTTTTTAGAAAATAGTGACAGCATTATCTGTAGTCTTCAATCAACTCTTCAAAGGCATCATCAATTTCGCCAGGGGATGACATTAATTTAGTAAATCCGTGCTTACCCGTCATGGGTAAATCAGGGAAGTGTAATGCCATACGGTATTTCATGTGTAAGGCTTCGACTTCATTATCGTTAACTAATAGTTCATAAGCAAAATAAGCTTTTTTACCTGGACGTTCAAAGTCAACGACACTCATTTGGAACTGTTCATCCAAATCTTCTTCGTCATCATCTTTATCTGTTTGTTTCATTTGAACACCAAACACTGTCATTTTTGTACCTGGAATATCCAGTTTATAGACCATTGTTAATGCATCACCTTCAATGTTGAGGCGTTTTTCTACTTCACTAACTGCTTGTTCGTGAGAATCATATTCATCGTACTCATAAGGGTCATCAAAATAAGGCATAGCGAACATATAATGGAATTTTTTTAATTTCTTTGCAGTTAAACCTTTTTCAGAACCAAAGGTTTTGACGTAACCTAATGCTTCTCTTAATGCATTATCAACACTTTCCATTGAGTCTTTTATCCAATAAGCTTTTTCTAAATAAATTGGGTTAGCATAGCTGACTTCTACTTCATCATCATATTGGCTGATGGCAATGCGTAATGGTGCGATATAACCACCTCGTTTAGAGCTTGCTGCGGCTTTTAATGCATTGTCATTTGTAACGATCACAATGGTATTATTTCCAAAAGGAGAATATTCTCCGACAAGAGTGAATCCCGCATCAGTTAGTTTTTGTTTGGTGTCAGTAACTGTTTGTCGGTAATCGGCTTTTTCAACAGATGCCAACACAAAAGGTTGTAGAGCTTGCGCTGAAAATACTAGGTTAGTGAATAAAGCTAATACAAATAATGTATATTTCTTCATGTGTTCGTGTCCTCTTTTGTTCGTAAAATTATCATTCTATAGGTAAATCTATTATTTTGTCCATCATTATATTTAGTTTTGCTAATATAGCGTTTATTGAATTGAATTCTATGGCAATGATGAAAATTTATTTTTAAGCATGTATAATTCTTAAAATTTTTAAATTGAGGGCAAGATGAAAAAATTAGTAAGTACTTTAATGTTACTGATGTTTGCAACGCAAATATTGGCAGCAGGTGATGTTGAGAAAGGCAAATTAACATCTTATACCTGTACAGGTTGTCATGGTATTAAGTTTTATAAAAATGCTTATCCGTCATACCATGTACCACGTTTAGGTGGGCAGAATGAAGCGTATATCATTAGCGCACTTAAGGCATACCGCTCTGGTGATCGTTCGCATCCAACCATGAAGGCACAAGCGGCTAGTTTATCTGATGAAGATATAAACAATATTGCTGCTTATTTCACATCAGTAAAATAAGAGGGTAAAATGAATAAAATATTATTAATTATAGGTCTTTTAGTGACTGGCTTAAGTTTTGCTGGTGGTAATCCAGTAGAAGGTAAGAAAAAAGTAGAACAAGTTTGTCAATCATGTCATGGGTTAGATGGTTTAGGTATTAATGATACTTATCCAAAGTTAGCAGGGCAATTTGCTGATTATCTTGTCAAAGCTTTGTTGGATTATAAAACAGGCGAAAGAAAAAACCCAATCATGTCGGGTTTTGCTTCTTCTTTATCTGAACAGGATATTGAAAACGTTGCAACTTATTATTCACGCCTAACAGTTGATAAATTGCATGATTTAACTATCAAGTAGATGTTAGCTCTTAAAAGATAGGTTAAAGGGAGCTACGGCTCCCTTTTTTTATTCGAGGTAAAAATGAATTACACTAAATTAAATTTAACTCAGTGGTCACGAAAGAATCAGTTTGAGTTTTTCAAAAAATACGATAATCCTTTTTTCAATATTTGTTCGTTCCTTGATGTCACGGAGCTTTATAAGCTTTGCAAACAAAGGGAGGTATCATTTTCTACGGCATTATTATTTGCCTCAATTGATAGTGCTAATAAAATAAAAGAGTTTCGCTACCGTTTAAAAGGTGATGGTGTGGTGGTATATGATTCAATCTATGCTGGCAGTACCATTTTGAATGATGATGAAACATTTAATTTTTGTTATTTTGAATACAATAGTGATTTTGCTGCTTTTAATAAAAATGCGCTAGTGCAAATTGAAAACAGTCAAAACAATAGTGTTGAATTTGATGGCAGAAACCAAGAGTTGAATATAATTCATTTTTCTACAATCCCTTGGATATCTTTCACCAGTTTTTCTAACCCGAGAAATTATAAAACAAATGACTCGATTCCGAAAATCGTGTTTGGTAAGTATTACGAAAAAGAGGGTAGAAAATACATGCCTATTTCTGTAGAAGTTCATCATGCTTTAATGGATGGTCTGCATTTAGGTCAATACTTAGAAAAGCTACAAAATCTCCTGAATTATCCCAATTTTATCCGTTAATATTTTGTTAAATCTTGTGTTGTTGTATATAATCCATCGCTAATATATAGACTCAATGAGGAAAAAAATGAAACTTAACAAAAAGCAGTTGCTTAAAGTAAGCATCAGTATGGCATTAGCAGGTTGTTTATCAATCTCTTCAGCTTATGCTCAAGATGAAGAAAAACGCGATGACTCAATCTTAGAAGAGGTCATTGTAACGGCTCAAAAAACAGAACAAAATCTACAGGAAGTTCCAATGTCTGTTACCGCTGTCGATGGCGATATAATGGATGAGATTCGTTCAGGTGGTTCTGATATTCGCTTTATATCTGGTCGAGTTCCAAGTTTGATTGTTGAATCTGATTATGGTCGAGTATTTCCTCGCTTTTATATCCGTGGTTTAGGTAATACTGATTTTGACTTAAACGCCTCCCAATCAGTTTCATTAATCTATGATGATATTGTTATGGAAAATCCGATATTAAAAGGGTTTCCTGTATTTGACATGGATCGTGTAGAAGTTTTGCGTGGGCCACAAGGAACTTTATTTGGGCGTAATACGCCAGCAGGTATTGTTAAGTTTGATTCAGTTAAGCCTTCTGCTGAAAATGATGGTTACATCAAGCTTGGTTTTGGACGATTTAATCAAACATCTATAGAAGGTGCAATCGGTGGAGAAATCTCTCCAAATTGGTCTGCTCGTTTTTCTTTCTTACATGATGAACGTGGGGATTGGGTAGACAATAAGCCTGGTTTAGTTGACCCTGATTTAAATTTGGTTAACGGACAAGCAAATGGAGATGGAAATTTAGAAGGCTATGCTGAAGATGCTTTCCGTTTTCAATTAGCTTATGATGGTGAAGATTTTAGCGCTTTATTCAATATTCATGGTCGTGATATGGATGGAACAGCACGCGTGTTTAGAGCTAATATCATTAAGCCTGGTACAAATAATTTCACACCTGAGTATGATCGTTTTACCGTTTCTCATGATGGTGGTAATGAACAAATCGTTCAATCAAAAGGCTTTATGGGTAAGTTAGAGTGGGATTTAGACAATGATATGGCATTGACATCTATTACTGGATATGAGACTGTTGAAGCTTATTCTCGTGGTGATGTTGATGGTGGCTATGGTGCTGATTTCTTACCATGGTCTGGCCCCACTATTGGTCTTCCACCAATTGATGATGTTCCCCAAGATCCAAATTATTCAGGTATTCCTTTTCCTGCACAAACAGCAGATGGAATTCCTAATCACTCACAGTTTTCTCAAGAGTTCAGAATCTCAAAAGCTAATGATAATAATTTCTGGCAAGCTGGAGTTTTCTATTTTGATGAGCATTTAGAAGTTGACTCTTTTAACTACAGTGATTTATCCATAGAACAACAAATACCCCCAGTTTTTGATCCAAATGCAACAAACCGTGCTCACACAGGTTATGCAAATCAAGTACAAGACACAACAGCTTATGCTGTGTTTGGACAAGCAGACTTTTACTTATCAGATGAAACAACATTAACCGTTGGCGGTCGTTGGTCCGATGAATCAAAAGACTATACTGCTGCAGTTCCTATGAACCCATTTGGCGATCCAGTTGCTCCTGCTTCTGTTAGTACATCAGCTGGTAACTTTTCGGGTAATATAAGTATTTCTCATGTCCTTGATGACGATACAAATATTTATGCACGTCTTGCTAGAGGCTTTAGAGCGCCGAGTATTCAGGGTCGTGTATTATTTGGTGGAGCAATTACAGTAGCAAACTCCGAAACCATACACTCTATTGAAGCCGGTTTCAAAAAAGAGTTGTTTGAAAACAGAGCACGACTAAATGCTTCAGTATTTTATTACCAAATGCGTGACCAGCAATTAACAGCAGGTTCTGGTTCTGCCAATGTCAATCAACTAGTTAATGCAGATAAAACAGTTGGCTACGGCTTTGAAACTGATTTAACCGCAAAACTAGCTGAAAACACACTATTAACTTTTGGTTTAAGCTATAATAACACGGAGATTCAAGATGCAAACCTAACTGTTTCTCCATGTGGAGCAGGCTGTACTGTATTAGATCCAAGAGAAGAGCCTGACAATGAAGATAACTTAAACGTTCTTATTGACGGTAATTCTTTACCAAGAGCTCCTCGTTGGATGTCAAACTTAATACTTAAGCACATTATTCCCCTTGATGGTGGTGATTTAGTTCTTTCAACTGATTGGGCTTACAGAAGTGAGATTAACTTCTTCTTGTATGAGTCTAGAGAGTTTAGAGGCGATGCCTTACTAGAAGGTGGGTTAAGAATTGCTTATGAAACAGAAAAATGGGCAGCAGGTTTCTATGGTAGAAATATCACGAATCAAGATAAGCTAATTGCAGCTATTGATTTTAATAACTTAGAAGGGATTGTTAACGATCCACGTATTTGGGGTGTAGACTTCCAGTATAACTTCTTCTGACTTTTTGGAGATTTAGTTCACTGCATAAATCCTTTATTTCTGCGTTAAAAATGCTCATTGATACTTATCAACTCACATTTTAAGCCTTGAGATAAAGGATTTCTACAGCAATCTAAATACCAAAAAGGAAACGCACAGGTATTTAGAGTGAATAAAAGAGAGTAGATAAATTTACATTGGTCAATTTATCTAAGGGAGTAAAAAGGGCACTTGGTGCCCTTTTTTTTATGGGTGCTTAATTTCTGAGATTGTTCCTTTGGATGCATTAATTGACTTAATCACAAATTCTTCGGTGTTTTTAGAAAGCATGCTAATAACCATAATTGCACCGCTTTCATTAAAGTTTTCACTAAGAATGGTCGCATCAAAACTGGTGCTTAAATTATGAACACTTTGAATATAAGAAAAAGGAACACTTAATGTTACTTCTGATATGTCTTGCATGATTTCAAAATCGGCTGATTGCAAACAGCGACTCACGCCGCCGCCATAAGCCCGCATTAAACCACCAGTGCCGAGTTTAATTCCACCATAATGACGGATTGATAAAGCCACTGTATTATCAAATTCTTGCCCATCAATAGCGTTGTACATGGGTTTTCCTGCTGTTCCAGAAGGCTCCCCATCATCTGTAAAACGATATATTTGACCAATTTTATAAGCCCAACAGTTATGTGTAGCACCCAAGTCAGAATATTCAGTGAGAAAACCTTTTGCCTCTTGCGCAGAGAGAATCGGAGCAACAATCGTAATAAAGGTGCTTTTCTTAATGATTTCTTCACAGGAGTGAATGTGGGTAAGTTGTTTCAATTAAGGCTTTGTTAAATATGTTAAAATCTTATTGTAAACCATTTATTTACAGTTAACATACAATCATGAATCAAATTATGAAATTTCAATCACAGCTGTTAAATTGGTACGACCTACATGGACGTAAAAATTTACCATGGCAAGTCGATGATTCTTATTTGGTTTGGATTTCTGAAATAATGTTACAGCAAACACAAGTGCTTAAAGTTATTGATTATTTTAATGCTTTTATTAGTGAATTTCCAAACATGAAACTCTTGGCACAAGCTGATATTAATGATGTGTTGGCTCTGTGGTCAGGTCTTGGCTACTATAATCGTGCTCGAAATATTCACAAAACAGCTCAAATTTGTGTTCAAGAACACAATGCAATATTACCATTGGATTTAAAAAAATTAATGGCTTTGCCTGGAATAGGGCAGACTACCGCTGGTGCAATTTTGTCACTGGCATCAAACTTACCTTTTGCAATTTTGGATGGTAATGTTAAACGCGTGATGAGTCGTGTTTATAGGGTTGGAGAGATTAAATTATCAGAATACACAAATAAGTTATGGCAGTTGGCTGAGCAAAACATAAGTAAACAAAGACCTAAAAACTATAATCAAGCGTTAATGGATTTGGGTTCACTCGTGTGTGTTCGCTCTAAGCCGCGTTGTCATGAATGCCCCTTAAATACTTTATGTCAAGCCTACCAAGTGAACGAAACAGAGCTTTATCCTCCTAAAAAAACAAAAACAAAACAAATTGCCGTTACTTTACATGCACTTTTAGTGATAAAAGATGAAAAGATACTATTGCGAAAGAGAGGCGAGACTGGAATTTGGGCTGGATTATGGTTTTTGCCAGAATTTATTGGCAAGAAAAGCTCAAATTTACTACACAGTATTAAACATGTTTTAAGTCACAGGATTTTGACAATTAATGTTTATAAAAATAAAGAGTTGGTTGATAAAATACAAGATTGTCATTGGGTTGCCTTATCAGACCTTAAGAAGTTTGCACATCCCAGTGCTCTAGTGAAAATTATTAATGCAGTAGATCTAAAATATTGATAGATGTCAGAAATTTGTTTAACTGCGTTTAAACGCTTACAAAATTCTATGCAATGCTGTTAAAATCTGTTTATTCAAAAATGATTAATTAAAATGTCACACAAACAAAAAAAACCTTTTCTGCCCTTAAATATTGCCGTTCATACCGTAAGTGATACACGCTCAGAAGAAACTGATACCTCAGGGCAAGCATTGGTTGAACGCCTAAAAAAAGCAGGGCACAATTTAGCAGACAAACAAATTACCAAAGATGATATTTTCCATATCAGAGCAGTAGTGTCCCAATGGGTACACCGTGATGATGTTAATGTGGTACTTATAACAGGTGGAACAGGATTTACCGTGCGTGATAATACACCGCAAGCAGTTGAGCCATTATTAGTGAAGAAGGTTCCTGGCTTTGGTGAGTTGTTTCGGGCTATTTCCTTTCAAGAAATTGGTACATCAACTATACAAAGCAGAGCACTTGCAGGGATTTCGAATGGTACATTGATTGTTTGTATGCCAGGGTCGCCCAATGCTTGTAAAACGGCATGGGATAAAGTATTAGTCGAACAACTCGATGCCAGTCATCGCCCTTGTAATTTTGTAGAACACTTGCACAATGCCCAGCAAAGTGAAGTTGCATCCAATTGTGAATCGCGACCTTAAAAATAAGACTTAATCAAAATTATTTCTTATCAAGAATGATTTGATAACGAGAACCTTTGTCCTTTAAATAACCCATGCGGACCAATTCGTTAGCGATTGAAGTGGAAGTTAGGGTGCCATTGGCACTTATCTGACAAAAAGATTCAAAAGAACTGCAATGCCCTTTTTTTCGTATATGAGTTGTTTTGTGTGTTTGGCAGTATGATTTTAAATAGGTTAAGACCAACATGTCTTTGGTTTGTCTTGGGGTTTTAGAAAGTGAGGTGATACCTCTTCGATTAATTCCCGTACGAGCAGAAATTTGTACATTGGGTAAATCGGGTTCAGTTTGTTTTAATGATTCAACTAATTGATACCGAAAAAGAGTGTTGAATTTTTCAGCTTTTATGTTGTTTTCAAGACAAAATGCAGCAACTATTTTTGCAATTATTTCATCGGATTGGAGAGAATCAATTGGATAGTCATTGTTTAAATATTTGGAGTTTAAGACATTTTCTTTTAATTCAGAAAATAGTTCCAAATACCTATAGTCAGACTTTTCCTTATCTGTATTTTTTTTCATTTATTCAGTCATCAAATGAAATTGAAGAACTTTAATCAAATGGCTTAAAGCTCCATTATCTCACGGGTTATTAAGTGGATGTACAAGTTTGTACAAGTTAGTGGTATTAAAGCACGGAACTTCATGTTATGATATAGACCAATTGGTCTGACTCCACTAAAAAATGAACAAAAACAACATACCTGACAATATTTTAAAGGCTTTTAGCTTGCTCAAAAACAGCGAAGAACTGTCTTTGCTAAAGACGGCTTTGTCTAAGATATTTATTGAATTTGATGTCGATTACAAAGAATTTCGTGATGAACTAAGCAGTGAGTTAATCAATACATTATTAAGCCAAACCCACAATAAAAGCCTAGTGATGTCAAAAACAGGCATGTCGCACCGTGCTATCAACAAAGCCATCAAACAAAAAGAACAACCAACAGTCAACCTCAATAGAAACTTACTCAAGCAAGCCTTTTCACAAATCAACACCTACTGCTATAACAATAAAACAGCAGGAATGCCTAAGTTTTTATTTTATGCCAATATGCGCACCTATAATGATGGCAAAACATCAATCAAAGCCCATATCCAAAAATTATTTGATACAGGTATAATTGATGAGGATGAAAAGTATGTTTATCTTAAGTTAGAAAAATCAGTAAAAAAAAGAAGTGATGAAGAACTTGTATCAATATTAAGCACAGTAGTAAATAATTTAGTCAATACAGTATCATTTAATAAAAACAAAACGGATTATGCAGACCCATTATTTCAAATGTATATTGAGTCATCGCAAATACCACCAGATTTAGCCCCCTTAGCGCAACAAGAGTCATTAGAAGCCTTAAGGGTATTTTATAAACAGATGACCAATCTGTTAAGTAAGTATGAAGCAGATGTTGAGCTTGGGACTTATTCCAATATTGGCATATCAATGTTTCAATACAATGATAATTTAACTCAAGAGGAATAACACAATGAAAATAACACATAAACTAACAACACTTTTTTTTTAACCTTTATATCTTTCACGGCTCTTGCTGTAAATGGTGATGGCTCAGGAAATGCTCCAAGCTCAACACAAGCAGTTGATGGTGATGACTCAGCTCCAAGCTCTAGTTGCTCACAATTGATTAACAACACTGTCAAAACAGATGGTGATGGCTCAGACCTAAAACTTAACTATAGAAAATACTTAATCCAACTGTGTATCAGCAACACTAAAAAATCCTAAGTAAAAAAGCTAAAAGCCCTTGTTAAATATCAAGGGCTTTTGTCGTTATGTTTACTCATCCTGTCACAAACTATAGTGGTCAGGAAATAAACAAGTTATGGTAATGCTATTGCCACAACTGTACATCAGCGCGCGCAATATATTTGCATCTCCAGTGGATTTCTACTGTTATTCACTAATCGAGGAATGGGTTTTAGTCGGTTTTATTTATATTTGGGGAATGGACTTTAGTCGGTTTTGTTTTTATTTGGGGAATGGACTTTAGTCCATTTTTATCAGTTAAGCAAAGTTCTAAATTATGGGACTAAAGTCCCATCCCCGTTGGGTTTTTAAGGTTTTAAAATATGAGACTAAAGTTCCATCCCCAGTGGATTTTCAAGGTCTTAAATATGGGGCTGAAGTCCCAACTTCATAGAATTTTTACAGTTATTCACTATTTGGGGAATGGACTTTAGTCGGTTTTGTTTTTATTTGGGGAATGGACTTTAGTCCATTTTTATCAGTTAAGCAAAGTTTTAAATTATGGGACTAAAGTCCCATCCCCGTTGGGTTTTTAAAGTTTTAAATTATGGGACTAAAGTCCCATCCCCAGTGAGTTTTTAAGGTCTTAAAATATGGGACTAAAGTTCCATCCCCAGTGGATTTTTTTACAGTCATTTTCCTGTGACTTGTTTTACAATACAGGAAGAAGCAAATTTAACTATCTATATAATTGAGCAGTTTCTTGGATTTTCGCTAATAATGAAGAAAGTCCGTTGCTACGAGTAGGAGAGAGGTGTTTATCTAGGCCTATCTTGGCAATAAAATCTGGTTTGGTTTGAATGATTTCTGCGGGTGTTTTACCAGAATAAACACTTAAGACCAATGCCACCAACCCAGAGACAATTGCTGCATCACTTTGAGCTTTGAAAATTATTTTGCCATCATCTTTTTCGTGAATTATCCAAACTTGAGATTGACAGCCTTGTAACTTGTTGGTGTCAATTTTATCGGCTTCATCTATTTTCTCTAAATCTTTTCCTAAGTCTATGATGTACTGGTATTTTTCCATCCAGTCATCAAATATTTCAAAGTCTTCAATTATTTCTTGTTGGTTTTTCATGTTATTTTTTCACACTCCATCGGGTGCCATTTGCTGAGTCTTCAAGGACAATATTCATGGCTGCAAGTTCATCACGAATTTCATCCGATTTTGCCCAGTCTTTGTCAGCTCTGGCTTGATTTCTTTGTGCAATTAATGCATCAACTTTTTCGCTATCAACTTCTTGCACTCCAGCTTTGAACCACTCTTCTGCATTTTCTAAGAAGAGCCCTAAGAGCTCGCCCGTGCTTAAAAGCGCAGATTTGTATTTCTGTTTATCTTCTGGTGTTTCGGCTTTGGCAAGGTCTTTGGCAAGTTTATTTATTTCTGCAAAGGCAATAGGTGTATTCAAGTCATCATCTAGGGCATCAATAATAGCTTTTGGAATATTGTTTTTTGAAACTTCTGCATCAATGGAGATATTATCACGTAGGGTAGCATAAATTCTATCCATTGTTTTTTGTGCTTTATGAATAGAACCTTCTGTCCAATCAACAGATTGACGGTATTGAGCACTTAGTATTAACCAACGAATGACTTCACTTTTATATTGTTCTGCGACATCTTTTATCAGTAAAATATTGCCTAATGATTTGGACATCTTTTGCTGTCCCATATTAATCATGCCATTATGTAACCAATAATTAGCAAAACTTTCGGTTTTATTTGCACAACAACTTTGCGCTGCTTCATTTTCATGGTGAGGAAAGACTAAATCGCGCCCTCCACAATGAATATCAATAGTGTCCCCCAAATGTTCTTTACACATAGCAGAGCACTCTATATGCCAACCAGGTCGTCCACGTCCCCATGGAGAGCTCCAACCTGGCAATGTGTCATCAGATGGTTTCCATAAGACAAAATCTGCGGGGTGTTTTTTATAAGGGGCTACTTCAACTCGCGCACCTGCAATCATATCTTCAATATTTCGATTAGACAATCGTCCATAATTTTTATAAGAGTCAACAGCAAATAGTACATGTCCTTCTGCTGCATAAGCATTTCCCGAGCCTATAAGGTCTTTAATCATACTAATGATTTGAGGAATATGCTCAGTGGCATAAGGTTCTATATCGGGTGGCAAAACGCCAAGTTTACTTAAGTCGTCATTATAAATATCTGCATACTTTTTGGAATACTTCTTAATATTCACTCCGAGTTCTAAAGCTGATTTATTTATTTTGTCATCAATATCAGTAATATTTCGTGCGTAAATGACTTTTGAATAATGGTATCTTAGTAATCGACTTAATATATCAAAAACAATTGCTGGACGAGCATTGCCTATGTGGGCATGATTGTATACAGTCGGACCACATAAGTACATGGTGATTACATCAGGGTTGATAGGGATAAACTTTTCTTTTCTTCCAGTTTTTGTATTGTGAAAATGTAATGACATTGACTTTTGGTTTTATTAAAAGAGTTATTTTATTCGAAATTGATAAATTCTGTCAGTTAAATCATTATTAAATATTAAGATTGTCAAATTTTATGGATATTACTTGTTTATAATTGTATTATGCTTAAATACAGCAAAAATAATACGGTAAAAGAGAGATGGGCGAAAAAATATTTAACCAAGGTTCTGGTGTTGACGAACTTTATCATGATGAGCGAGTTCACAATACTAATTTTTTCAAACTAGATAGTGAAGCACTCAGCCGCTTTCTTTTATATTGTCATACTCGTAAGTTTCCTAAAAAAACGTGTATTATACGTCCAGGAGACTTAGCTAATACGCTTTATTATATTATTGAAGGTTCAGTTACTATATCTTATGAAAATGAAGATGGTAAGGAGTTGATTCTTGCCTACCTGAATAAGGGGGATTTTATTGGTGAAATGGGGCTATTTATGAGTTCTGAGCGTAGAGAAGTCATGGTTAAGACCAAAGAAAGTTCTGAGTTGGCAGAAATTGGCTATCAAAGACTTGGTAACCTTATGCTTGATGAGCTAAAGTCAGATGGGGCGCAAATCCTTTATTATATTGGTACACAACTAACCCACAGATTATTGCAAACTAGCCGAAAGGTTCATCGCCTTGCTTTTTTAGATGTAACAGGTCGAATAGCTCGTACCTTATTAGACTTATGTAACGACCCACATGCTATGACACATCCAGCAGGTATTCAAATAAAAATTTCTCGTCAAGAAATTGCCAAAATAGTTGGCTGTTCACGCGAAATGGCTGGTAGAGTGTTAAAGGATTTAGAGGATCAAGGGAATTTGATAGTTAAGGGTCATACGATTGTTATTAAACACAATAAACTAGGTAATCATTAGTCTTCTTTGTTTTGCATTTTTGTTGCAATAGCTGATAATGCTCGATCAAATAAAGCTACTTGTTGTAAAATTCTTATATTTTTCTCTCGAAGCCCTTTTGCTAGTGAGTTTATCGTTTTGTCTGTAATTTTTAAGCCCCGAGAGTTTACAAATAAATACTTGCCAGTTATTGGGCTAATCCATGAAAGCTTAGCTCTTATCATTACCGTATCAGAATCTTCTTTACTGAACTCTAGCCAAGTACCAACTTTTAAGTCTTTAATAATTTGTGAATAATCATCTTCAACTGCTTGAATGCCTTCGTCCTCTTGTGTTGGCTCAATAATTTCTTCAATATAATCTACAATATCATGTTTTTCATTGCGAATTTCAGAAAGTTTTAAAACATCCTCTAGTGGAATTATTTCAACAGAAGATTCTGATTCTAACTTATGTATTTCATTGATGCATTCAACCAATTGATGTTGTTTATCTATGAGTTCTTTTGCATTAAAAGCTACGAGCTTAAGACCTGACTCATACAAATTGGATAGATTGCTGACATCTTCTGTGGTTATGCTTTCATTTGGATTGCACAATTGAATGGCTTTATCTACAAAACTTACTTTTTTAGTGAATTCTGCGGAATCTTTATTATGCCTAAGAAAGGTCAAAACTAAAACATTTGACCATTCACCCAATAATATATCGCGTACAAGTATTGGCATATGTTTGTTGGTCATTTTTGAAATAAGTAGTTTTGCAGTATACTCTTTGGCTTGTTGTATTTTGTCTTGCCCAAGTGTTTTTTCTTGAGTGCGTTTTTGTAAAACTTCTGACTTCTTTTTTTGTTTAGCATTAAACTTGTCAAAATCATTAATGATTTTGTCAAAAAACTCTTTGGTATAGCTTTCAGAGTCAAAAATATGGTGAGTTATTTCGGTTAACTTATTACTAAATTTATTTCTAACATCAGTTTCTTTGGTCCAGCCAACCGAGGCAAGCGAGAGTTTGTCGAGTAAAACACGAGCAGGGTGTGTCTTGTCTGCAAAAAGGTTTTTGTCTTCCAGTGCAATTTTAAGATAAGGAATTTGTAATCGTGCCAATATGACTTGAATTTCTGCAGGCAAATCTCGGTCATCAACTATGAACTGGAAAAGCATTCCTACTAAATCAATTGTGTCCTCGTCTTTTTTATGTACTACTTTCTCTTTGCTTTTTTCATCTAAAGAGTGGAGTTGTTCTAGTAGCTCTTGTTTTATTTCTGTTGGTGATTTTGATTCCGAGTCTTTGAGTTTTGCCTTATTTAATAAGTCGGTTTGTAAAATTGATAAGGCGTTGAGCATTGAGTTTAAATCAATGTTGGCAATGGGTACAGCAGCAGTATTTTGGGTAATTTCAGTAGTTTCATTTTGTTTAAATAAATTAGAAATGAGTTGATAGTTTTCATCGCTGATATTTTGATTAGTACTAATGCCTGGGTTGTAAGAGTTGTTGGTTTCATTTTGAAGTACTGGTTGTTCTGAACCTAACCCATTTGCTTTAGTCGTTTGAGAATTAAAACCTGAAGTAGATGTTGCACTATTGCCTGAAGCATTACTATTAATATTGTATTGGATTTCTGGAATTATTCCTTGCCTGGCTAAGAAGTCATTTATATTGTTGTAAATGTTATTCAACTGACTCATTACATTCCGTTCAAATAGCTTATAGACTATTAAGTTAATATTCACATCTAGTTCAAATTTTTTAATGCTGTGTGCAAATGAATTGACAATAACATAAGGTCCAATTGGATTGTGGTTAGATTTGAGCTTTGTTCCAGATGCGAGTACTGAGAAACGTTTGAGTAGGGCAAATATGTTTTCATGAAATGCCATTTCTGATTTGTTGATTAAATTAGTTTTAGCCAAAGATTCATCCAGTTCTTTTTCATCAACTAAAGATAGTTTCAATGATTTTGTTTGGCTATCATATTTTTCATCAGAATTAAAATATTCGTACTCACCTTTTTTATATAATTTAAAAGTATTTTTTATGCCTTTGAAAAACTCTAAAAAAATAGTCTTGCGTGATTTTCTAATCATCCTCATTGATTCAAAATACAAGCTTTGCTGGTTGTTGTTGTCGGCTTTTTCTGCGTGGTCGAAAAGTGAGTCATCTAATTGTTCAAAAAAAGTAACAATCAAAGGCTTCATATCTTTTGAAAATTGAGAAAATATAACAGGCAAAAGGTCTCCAATATTGTTGGATTTAAGTTTATTTTCAAAGTTTATAATTTTATCTTTTTTTTCAATCATTTTAGGTATCTACTTAGGGGCAAGTGTATCAATAAAATATTTCCACGTTGGAATAATAACATATTTATGCCAATGTATTGTGATGGTAATCACATTATTTGAAAATCTAATTTAGGTTCCTGATTAAAGATAAATAAATAATAATGACATTCACTGTAAATACTGGAATATTATCGGTGCTCATCATACAATAAATATCCATGATAAAAGCTAAAGAATTTAAGAAAAGAAGAACCCAAATTGCCAAAATGATAGGTAGTGATTCGATAGCCATCATTAAAGCTAAGGACAGTTGTTTACGTAATGGTGATGCCGATTTTAAGTACCGTCCAGATAGTTATTTTTATTATCTAACGGGTTGTCATGAGCCCAATGCTTTATTAATAATTTGCCCTGAGAACAAATACGGAAATGATATTTTATTTTGCCGTGCAGTGGACAAGAAAAGTGAAATTTGGAATGGACCAATGTTGGGCCTTGATGATGCAAAAGAACTACTGAAGTTTGACAATTCTTTTGATGTTAATCGAAGTGATGAAATGCTTCCGCAGTTGATGCAAGGTCGAGATAAGGTTTACTTTATGTTGGGAAATAATACCGAATTTGATCAGCAAATTGTAAAATGGACAAGCACAGTAGCTAAAAATAAATGGGCAAAAAGTCAAGCCCCTCACGAACTGATTTCGCTTAAACCTTATCTAGATGACATGCGGGTCTATAAAAGTAAAGCTGAGATAAAATGCATGCAACATTCAGCAGATATAGCGGCTTTGGCTCATGTTCGAATGATGCAAAAGTGCCAACCTGGTATGTTTGAATACCAACTCAATGCTGAGTTTCTTTATAGTATTACACAACACAACTCTACTCCAAGTTATTTACCAATAGTTGGAGGGGGAGAAAATGCGTGTGTATTACACTACATTAATAACGACCATAAATTAAAAGATGGAGATTTGGTCTTAATAGATGCAGGGGCTGAATGTGATTATTATGCATCGGATATAACACGTACTTTTCCTATTAATGGCACTTTTACAAAAGAACAAGCACAGATTTACCAAATAGTTTTAGATGCACAAACGGCGGCTTTGGACAAAGCAAAGACAGGGTTTCATTACAACGAATACCATGATGCCGCAGTAAAAGTGATTACTCAAGGCTTGATTGATTTGGGTATTTTAAAAGGTGATTTGGAAACCAATATTTCAGAACACAGTTATGCAGAATATTATATGCATAAAACAGGGCACTGGTTAGGACTGGATGTACATGATTGTGGCGAATATTCAATTGATGGGCTATGGGTAGAGCTTGAACCAAATATGGTTATCACGATTGAACCAGGCATTTACATCGCGTCTGATTCAAAAGCCCCTAAAAAATACCGTGGTATCGGTGTTCGTATTGAAGACGATGTCTTAATAACCAAAGAAGGTAATAAGATATTAAGTAAAAAAGTACCACGAACCATCGCAGAAATAGAATCACTTATGAGGAAAACAGCATGAAAAAAATACTGGCAATACTATTAATCTTACAGACATCAATGACGATGGCTTTGACTATACATTGTGGGCAGGTATTTGATGCAAATACAGGTTTAATGAAAAGCAATCAATACATTGAAACACAAGATGGTCTTTTTAGTAAAATAGAAGATTATGCCGATCATAAAGTCGATGTAGATGCCAGTAATCAATACTGTGTTCCAGGTCTAATTGATATGCACACGCATCTATCTTTTGAATTTTCTCGAACAAGTTATACGGACAAATTTAAACTCAATGAAGCCGATTATGCTTTTCAATCAGCAATGTATGCCAAACGAATACTTAAAGCAGGCTTTACAACAGTGAGAGATTTGGGTGATGTATTTAATGTTACCATTGCCCTGAGAAATGCGATAAAAAAAGGCACTGTTCAAGGACCTAGAATTTATACAGCCGCACAAGCACTGGCTACCACCGGTGGTCACGCTGACCCAACAAATGGTTATCGTCAAGGACTATTACCTAATCCAGGACCTAAAAATGGTGTTGTTAATGGTATAGCACAAGCAGCACAAGCGGTTAGACAGCGTTACCAAGATGGTGCTGATTTAATTAAAATTACCGCAACAGGCGGTGTATTATCCGAAGCAGCCAGCGGTGATAATGCTCAATTCAATATGGAAGAACTCAAAAGTATTATCGCAACCGCCAATGATTACGGTTTTAAGGTTGCGGCTCATGCGCACGGTAAAGAAGGCATGAAACGTGCCATTATTGCTGGTGTTTCAAGTATTGAGCATGGTACCTATTCGGATGCAGAGATACGAGGCTTGATGAAACAATACGGAACCTATCTTGTGCCTACATTAATTGCGGGTGATTGGGTCACTGAAAAATCTAAAGTAAAAGGTTTCTTCCCTGATGTTGTCGCTAAAAAAGCGGCAACTATTGGTCCAATTATTGCAAACTCTTTTGAAAAAGCCCATAAAGCGGGTGTCAATATAGCTTTTGGAACGGACTCTGGTGTCAGTGCTCATGGAGACAATGGCAAAGAATTTGCACTTATGGTCAAAGCCGGAATGTCAGCCAAAGATGCACTCAAAGCAGCAACAATTAATGCCGCAACTTTATTGGGACAAAGCAAAAACCTCGGAAGTATAGAGGTGGGTAAGTATGCTGATATGGTTATAGTGAATGATAACCCATTAGAAAAAATAGAAACAATGGAGAATGTTCAAAAAGTCATTAAAGCAGGAAAAGTGGAGTTTTAATTCGTGAAAACCTTTAAGTTAGACTATTTTCTTGGCAACAAGCGCTTTGTTGGTTTTGTTGCGCAACCAAAAGAGCTAAAGGCCAATACGCCCGTGGTAATGATTGCACACATGTGGTCAGGTCGAGTTGAGTTTGTCGACAAAAAAGCCATGGATATGGCCCAAAAAGGTTATATTGGTTTTGCAATTGACGTCTATGGTGAAGGTAAGATAGGGCAAAGTATTAATGAGAATACGCAGTTAATGCAAGCTTTTGTGGACGATAGAAAGTTGTTACAAGATCACATGCAAGCCGCATTTGATGCGATTAAATCCATTGAAAATGCCGATAGTGATAAAGTGGTGGCTATGGGTTATTGTTTTGGTGGCTTATGTGTGCAAGATTTGGTACGGATAAATACCCAAGTCAAAGGTATGATAAGTGTTCATGGCTTGATGTTGGCAGCTGACAATATTGATCGAGGCAAATTTAAAGCCAAAGTGCTGTTGCTTAATGGCGCGGATGATCCAATGGTCAGTGAGGGACACTGGCAAAAACTTAGACAAGAACTGGACTATGCACAATGCGACTGGCAAAAACACGATTTCGGCGGTGTTATGCACGCTTTTACCAATCCCTTTGCTAACGACAAAACGATGGGAACAGTGTACAACAAAACGGCTGATAAACGCAGTACGAAGTTGATAAGTGATTTTATTGTGGAGTGTTTTTTATGAGTGATAGATTAAAAAAAGGCTATTTGCAATGGCGGTGTCGACGTGGCACCAAAGAACTGGATGTGGTATTGACCAATTTTCTGGACAGCAACTACGATTCATTAACTGATGCCCAAATTCAAGATTTTGATGAATTGCTGGATGCTCAAGATACTACTTTGTGGTACTGGTTAATAGGTAAAGATGCCCCCGAAGCACAAAATGTAAAATCCATTATTAAGCTGATTAGTTTTAAAAAATAATGCTGATTTTTTATCCAAAGGATTGGTTTGATGTCAATAAAATTGGCGTAGTTGTTATTGGGATTAGTGGATTGGTTGCGCCTTTTTTAACTATGCCGTGGTGGCTCACACTTATTGTTGAACTTGTGTTGTTTTCTTATTTATATTATCTCATAAAGCAAATTAAACAGTACCAAAAGACTATTATTTTAGTAAGTAGTGAGAACCAATGGGTGCTGGAACAAAATAAACAGCGGTTTGATGTGGAAGTTAAAGATTATTGGGTTTTGACTGGCTACTTATTCCTTTGGCTTAAAGGCTCAAATAAATCCGTGTCAATTGTGGTTGCTCGGCGTATAATTGGAGCCGTTAATTTTTCTCAAATCCGAACAAAAATATTATGACTGATAAATTGTTAAAACGTCTGCCTGTGCGAGTAGGTGATTGTGTGATTGGCACAGGTGAAATCATTGTGCAATCCATGACTAACACCGATACCTCAGATGTGCAAAAAACTGTCGAACAGATTTATCAACTGTGGCAAGCAGGTTCCAAATTGGTGCGCATTACGGTGGATAAGGAAGAGGCGGCGGCAGCAGTCCCAGAAATAATTGATAGATTGGGTGCAGCTGGTTGCACGGTTCCGGTGATTGGGGATTTCCATTACAACGGACACACTTTGCTGACAAAATACCCAGAATGCGCCAAAAAACTGGCAAAATACCGTATTAATCCAGGCAATGTTGGCTTTGGCAAAAAGAAAGACTCGCAATTTGCTGAAATTATTGAAATAGCCAAAAAATACAACAAACCCGTCAGAATTGGGGCAAATTGGGGCAGTTTAGATCAAAAATTATTGGCTAAGATGATGGATGAAAACAGTTTGTTACCTGAACCATTAGTAGCCAATAAGGTCATGGAAGAAGCTTTGATTTTATCGGCATTGAATAGTGCCGATCAAGCACAAGAATTGGGTTTAGGTGCCGATAAAATAATTATTTCATGCAAAGTCAGTACCGTACAAGCCTTGGTCAGTATCTATAAATCTCTTGCATCTCGATGCACTTACCCATTGCATTTAGGCTTGACCGAAGCGGGTATGGGCTCTAAAGGTATCGTCGCCTCAACAGCTGCCTTAAGTATTTTGTTGCAAATTGGCATTGGCGATACAATCCGAATCTCATTGACGCCAGAACCTGGTCAATCTCGCACCCAAGAAGTTATTGTTGCACAAGAGTTGTTGCAATCAATGGGTTTGAAATCATTTGCCCCAATGGTTACGGCTTGTCCGGGCTGTGGACGAACGACCAGTTCTTTTTTCCAAGAATTAGCTCAAAAAACCACACAGTTCATTCGCAAAAAAATGCCTGAATGGCGCTTAAAATACCCCGGTGTTGAAGACATGAATGTCGCGGTTATGGGGTGTATTGTCAATGGCCCTGGTGAAAGCAAACATGCTGATATTGGCATATCCTTGCCTGGGACAGGTGAAGCACCATCGGCTCCAATATTTATTCAGGGTAAAAAGACACAAACATTACGTGGTAAAAATATAGCGGATGAATTTTTGACCATTATGGATGATTTTGTGCAATCAAACTATGGAAAATAAACCGACGGTAATCAACACACGAAAATTGTTTATTTTCAATCTGCATCATTTTATAAAATACGTTTTTGGCGGACAAGTTTTGCCGATGATACTTATTTTTTCTGCAACTTTCGTGTTTATGCCTTTTTCAACTTTGGCATTTGGTTTTATCTATATTGTTGTCATGATGATGGTTTACAAATTGGCTTTTGATGTGTTGGCAGATACTGCAAGTGGCAATATGTCACCTATGGTACGAGAAAATTACCTAGTCACCAATGCTGTGGCAATCAAGGTTGCCGTTATTGCCGTGTTGATAGAAGTGGTATTAATTTGGTTGAAATACAAAGGCTACAGTGGGCAAACACAGTTCTATTTCTTGGCATTCAGTGCATTTATAACGCCAGCTATCTACATGAGTTTGGCATTAAGCAATTCTTTAAAAGTGGCATTTAATCCGATTAAGTTGTTTTTTATGATAAAAACAATGCATATTTCCTACTTTCTATTTGTCTTCTTTTGGTTGTTAACTATTATTCTTCATGAATACATTATCAATCCATTTATCTACAATCATCTTCCTGTTTTTGTTAATGGTATTGTTTCTAGTTTTATTGAATTCTCTTTATTAATACTAAATTTTCACATCATGGGTTATATCTTATTCCAAAATAGAGCAGCTCTAGACTTGAAAAGTATTGGAATTAATACTGTAGATGATGACGAAATTATTATCGATGCTGTGGAAATTAACCCTATCCATGAAAATATCAAACGATTGTTAGCAGATGACGAGGTGGAACGTGCTTTATCAGTGATTATAGAATTGCAAAAGGGTGGTGATAGATCCTTAGCATTAAAAGAACTTGCTAAAACCGCTATGGATATGAAGCTTTATAGCCCAAGCAATTTAGATATCGCTCATAAAATCCATAATCGATTACGTGATGGTTTTGACAGCAAAGCATTAAATTTATTAATCAGTCATTTAGATGATGGTAAAGATTTTGTAGAAATTTCCCCTGAGGATGTTAAAGCTTTAGTGGAATATGCCATTGTGGCAAATAAGCCGCAGTATATCCCAACACTAATCAAAGATTTCCATAAAAAATACCCTTACCATGCCGATATTGTGCCTAATTATTTTTTATTGGCAAAGACTCTTTACAATGACAAGACCACACGAGACAAGTCAAAAGAATTACTCAATCATATTATTG
>Ga0256834_1000806_pt1 | contig 22181 bp, 12 predicted proteins | sample 4281140metaG_FD_190536 | JGI IMG/M metagenome (GOLD analysis project Ga0256834, IMG submission 190536) | Hydrothermal vent microbial communities from East Pacific Rise, Pacific Ocean - 4281-140 | ecosystem: Environmental > Aquatic > Marine > Hydrothermal vents | place: Pacific Ocean: East...
GACCCCACAAACGACGATACCGACGGCGACGGTATCCCCAATTACCTCGACGACGATGATGACAACGACGGTATTCCAACCGCCAATGAACACCCCGACGACAACGGCAACCACGAACCCGACGATGCCCTCGATAGCGACGGCGACGGCATACCCGATTACCTCGATGACGTAACAGACCCCGACGACCACGACAACGACGGAGTACCCGATAGCGTCGATATAGATGATGACAATGACGGTATCCCCGACCTTACGGAATATCCTTCGGGCTTAGACCCCGAAGCCGATGCCGACGGCGATGGCGTGCCTGCTTTTCTCGATGACGACGACAACGATAATACCATTGGTGATAATAACAACAGCGTAGAACCGGCTTACGATTTGGATAATGACGGTATTCCCAACCACTTCGATTTGGATAGCGACGGCGACGGTCTGGCAGATGCCGCCGAATCGGGACGATTAAGCGTGCCGGTAGGAACCGATACGCAACCCGACGGAATATTGGACGGCAATGTAGGTGCCAACGGATTGGTCGATGAAGTCGAAACGGCACCCGATAGCGGTACTTTGGCATACACGGTTTTGGATTTTGACAACGACGGTTCACCCGATTTTCTCGATTTTGACGATGACAACGACCACGTTTTAACTTCCGCCGAATACCCCGACCCCAACAACAACCGTTATCCCGACGATGCGGTCGATATGGATATGGACGGACAACCCAATTACCACGATATTGACGACGACGGCGACGGTATCAATACCGTTTACGAAGATGTAGCCTTACCCAATAATTATCCGCAAGACGGCGACCCCACCAATGACGATACCGACGGCGACGGTATCCCCAATTACCTCGATGTCGATGATGACAACGACGGTATTCTAACCGCCAATGAACACCCCGACGACAACGGCAACCACGAACCCGAAGATGCCCTTGACAGCGACGGCGATTTGATTCCCGATTATTTAGATGATACCGATAATCCCAATGATTTCGATTATGACGGCATACCCGACGATGTAGATATTGATGACGATAATGACGGAATTCCGGATTTGGACGAATACAACGGATTAGACCCTTTTGTCGATGCCGACGGTGATGGTGTGCCCGTTTACAAAGATGATGATGACAATGACAATACGATTGGAGACGACGACGGTTGGGCTCAACCGGATTACGATTTAGATGGAGACCATTATGCCAATCACCGCGATTTAACTTCCGATGAAAATATTTTCGATTCGGTTGAATCGGGACGATTGGCTGTTCCCGTAGGTGTAGATACAAATAATGACGGAAAATTGGAAGGAAATGTAGGAGCCAACGGTTTAATGGACGATGTTGAAACAGCACCCGATAGCGGTATTTTGGCTTATACTTTACAAGATACCGATGGCGACGGTCTAATCGATGCCATTGATAACGACGATGATGGCGATCATGTTCCCACCAACTTGGAACACCCCGATGACAATTCAAACAATTTACCCGATGATGCCATTGATACCGATTTGGATACGGTGCCCAATTACCTCGATAGAGATGATGACGGTGATAGTATTTTTACAGATTTTGAAGATATTGCATTGCCTAATAACTATCCGCAAGACGGCGACCCCACCAATGACGATACCGACGGCGACGGTATCCCCAATTACCTCGATATTGATGACGATAATGACGGTATTTTAACCATCAACGAACACCCCGATGATAACGGAAACGGCGAACCCGAAGACGCATGGGATTCGGACAATGATTTGATACCCGATTATTTGGACGGAAACGATTTTGACGGCGATGGTATCAATGATACGGTTGATTTGGATGATGATAACGACGGTATCCTCGATGTAGATGAAAGCTACGGACAAGACCCGCTTACCGACAACGATAACGATGGTTATCCGGTGTTTGTAGATGACGACGATAATGACAATACTATTGGAAATGATAACGGTATCATTGAACCTGCGTATGATATTGACGGTGACGGATTTCCCAATCACTTGGACGTCAGTGCTGATAACGATGTATTGTTTGATACGGCAGAATCAGGAAGACTGGAAGCCGGTGTGGGAACAGATGCCGACCTAAATGGTGTTTTGGAAGGAAACGTGGGGACAAACGGTATAGTGGACGAGTTGGAAACCGCACCCGACAGCGGAACATTGCTTTATTCCGTTTTAAATACCGACGGCGATGATATAATCAATGCCTTAGACGACGATGACGACAATGATCATATTTTAACCAATGACGAACACCCCGATGATAATTCCGATGCATATCCCGATGATGCGGTAGATACCGATATGGACGATATACCCGACTACTTGGACAGAGACGACGACGGCGACGGTATATTTACCGATTTTGAAGATATTGAATTGCCTAACAATTATCCGCAAGACGGAAATCCTATGAATGACGATACCGACGGCGACGGTATCCCGAATTACTTGGACGAAGACGATGATAACGACGGTTTGCTTACCATTGACGAACACCCCGATGACAACGGAAACGGCGAACCCGAAGATGCCCTGGATACAGATCATGACGGAATCCCCGATTATTTAGATGATTTTGACGATAGAGAACTGATTTTTTATACGGCTGTTTCACCAAACGGTAATAACAAAAACGATTATATGCACATAGAAAGCATAGAAAAATATCCCGAAAATTATATGGTGATTTTAGACCGTTGGCAAAATAAGGTTTGGGAAGGACACAACTATAACAATAATGATGTACGTTTTGAAGGTAAAGACAAAAACGGAAATTTGTTACCTACCGGAACCTACTATTATTTATTTGAATACACCGACGAAGAAGGTAAAACAAAAACAAAAGCAGGATATATTTACTTATTAAAATAAAAAAATGAAAAAATTATACATTATATTATATATAAGTTTTTTTGCTTTGGAAAGCATAAATGCACAAGATTTTCCTTTACATACCCAATATATGTATAACAAAGGAGCTGTAAATCCCGGATTTATAGGAGTAAAAGGAAAAATAGGTATCTTGCTGATGCATCGATCCCAATGGCTAAATATGGAAGGAGCTCCTACCAATTCGAGTTTTGCTTTTGAATATCCACTCGAAAAAGCCGCTTTCGGTTTAGGTTTTGATTACGATCAAGCCGGTCCGGTAACCCAAATAACCGGAAGTTTACAATTTGCCTACAATTTGGAACTCTCCTATACAACTTTTTTATCATTGGGTGTCAGCGCAGGCGTTTTTCAAAGAGAGTTGGATATGAGCAAATTAAAAATAAAAGACCCGGACGAAGAGCTGTTTTCCGAAAATTTGGAAAATCTTGATTTTAACGTAGGTATAGGCGCCTTTCTTTATACCGAAACCTGGTATTTGGGTTTGTCTGTTCCCAATTTAAATTTGCAAAAATATTATAAAGATGTTTTGTCTCAACTCGACAAACGTTCTTTACACGCCTATTTTATGGGCGGTTACAATATTGAATTGAACAGAGATATGACTTTGCAACCTTCGGTTTTGGTTCGTTATGCCGATAAGTTACCTGTATCCGCCGATTTAAGTGTCAATCTGCAATGGAACGAAACTTTAACCACCGGATTGGCTTATCGTTTGGGTGCGGCATACTCTTTGCTTATAGGTGTAAATGTATCCCGTCAATTACATATCGGTTATGCTTTTGATTGGGATCAAAATAAAATTTATAAAGAAAATTACGGTTCGCATGAAGTTTTTGTTCGATATTATTTGCAAAAAGACGAAAACAGCCTGCGTTTCCAATCACCCAGATTTTTCTAATTGCTTTGTTTTATGAAAAAAAACTTATTCATTTTTATCGTATTTTTAGCCGGTTGGCAACTCTTTGCACAAGATGAAGGCGTTAAAAAAGCCGACCAATTGTATGAAGGCTATGAATATATAAAAGCCAGAGATATTTATTTAAAAGTAGCCAAAAGAGGTTATGTATCCGGATATTTATATAAAAAATTAGGTGACTCTTATTTTAAAACCGCCGAATACAAAAAAGCGGTTAAGTGGTATGAAAAACTCTTTAAACTCGGTGAAGATCCCGAACCCGAATATTATTTCAGATATGCACAATGTTTAAAAGCCAGTGGCAGACGCGAAGAAGGCGAAAAATATTTACAAAAATATTATGAACTGGTTGATGATAAATTCAGAGCCAATAATATTAAGAAAAAATCTTATATCTTGTATGACAATGATATTCCGTTGGAATATAGTAGTTACAAAATAGACAGTTTATCTATCAATACCAAGTTTTCCGATTTTGCGCCCGTTATTTTAAAAAACAAATTAATTTTTGCTTCTGCCGGCTACCATCCGGTAGGGTATAAAAAGAAATGGCAAAACGGACAACCTTATTTTGACCTCTATCAAGCAACTATTAATGCACCCAATGACGTAACGGGAGTACACCCATTAAACGGTGACATAAATACAGAATACCACGAATCGTCCGCAACTTTTACACCCGACGGCAAAACCATGTATTTTTCTCGTAATAGTTTTAAAGCCAGCGAAGATTCAAAAGGCAATTTAAGCAAACTTAAAATATATCGTGCCGAAAAAATTAACGGAGAATGGAAAACAGTCGAAGAATTACCTTTTAACAGTGAAAATTTTACCTATACACACCCGGCTTTAAGTCCCGACGGTAAACGACTGTATTTTGTATCCGATATGCCCGGAAGTTTCGGTAGTTCCGATATTTGGTATGTCGAAATATATGATGATAACTCTTATAGCTATCCGCAAAATTTAGGACCCAAAGTAAATACTACGGAACGTGAAAATTTTCCGTTTATCAGCGATGATAACAAAATATATTTTGCTTCGGATGGTCAATTAGGTTATGGCGGATTGGATATTTTTGTAGCCGATATAGACGAAAACGGTATGATTGGCGATATACTCAATTTAGGAAAACCTATCAATACTCCGCAAGATGATTTTTCGTTCACTATCGATACTAAAAATAACTACGGATATTTTGCATCAAGCCGTAACAATTCGGAAATGCGTGATAATATCTATGTCTTTTATAAGTCAAATGAAATTAAAAAGGGAGATGTAAAAGATTTATTTTCAAAAATGCAAGATACCATAAAGGTGGCTATTCCAAAAGAAGAAGCCATAGTAAAAGGTTCCGATTTGGGTAAAATATTAAAACTCAATCCCATTTATTTTGAATACGGAAAAACAGATATAGGACCCAGAGCTGCCATTGAACTGGAAAAAGTAATTGCCATTTTGAGAAAATATCCCAAAGTTAAATTGGAAATACGTTCACATACCGACTCGCGCAGTAGTGCTGCCTTTAATTTGAAACTTTCGGAAAAAAGAGCCAAAGCAACCCGTGATTATATCATAGAAAGCGGTATCGATCCTTCGAGAGTATCTGCCAAAGGTTATGGCGAAACTCAATTGGTAAATAAATGTAAAGACGGTGTAAAATGCACCGAAATGGAACATAGACAAAATCGTCGGTCCGAATTTATAATTATTGATAATCAGTAGATTATTATTGCCATACACAATACAGTAATTGCAATTGAGTAGTTTATATTTCTTTCAAAACAGTCTAACTTATCATTTGATTGATATTTAGATATATGTTTTTTTTTCAAAAATATTCACATTATTTCATAAATTTAAGGATTTATTTAAAATAAAAATAGGAATTCTTCTTTGTTTGTCAATATTAATTCATACATTTGTTATAACAACCTAAAATATATGTTATGAAATCTAAATTTTTATTTTTATTTGCAGTGGGAATAATTGTTTCCCAACTACATGCACAAGTTGCTATAAATAGCACTGGCTCAGCACCTAATTCCAATGCCATGTTAGATGTAAGCAGTGATTCCAAAGGTGTTTTGATACCCCGTTTAACATCGGCACAAAGAACAGGTATGAATTTATCGACAACCGAAACCGGTTTGTTTGTATTTGACACCGATACCAATTCTTTTTGGTATTGGGACGGTAATACTTGGCAAGCTATGGGTAGCAATGCGGTTTCGGAAGATAAAGATTGGTTCGTTGAATTAACCACTACGGCTCCTACCGATACAAACGACGATATGTATCATTTGGGAAATGTTGCCGTTGGAAAAAATACAGCCGATTATAAATTGGATATTTACGATACACAACTTCCTACCGTTTTAAAAGTAGATAATGCCAATACGGATAACTCGATTGACCTTAGAACAGCCGGTTATTTTAATGTGGGAGGAAGTCCTACCACCACCAAAGGCAAAATGGCAATATATGCAACTGTTGGCGGAGAAGCTGGCGATACCAATGCACACTATTTGACCGGAATCGAAACCGATGTGGTGGGAACCGATACCAATACCAAACCTCAAATGGGGTTGGCAACCGATGTTGGAGGCAATAATGCCGCTTCACATACCGGAGTTTCCAACTATGTGCACAATGACGGTGATGGTGCCTTGTATGGGGTCTTTAACGGTATGTTTGGTTCGGGAAACGGTATGGTAATAGGCACTTATGATTTTATTGCCAATGGAGGTAGCGGATTACACTTTGGTGTTTACCGAAGAATGGGAGGCAATGGTAACGGAGTTCAATATGGAGCCTTTAACCGAATAGGAAATACCGGTTCCGGCAAACACTTTGGTATTTTAAATGAACTTAAAACAACCGGTGCATCTGCTCATGTCGGAACAGCCAATATTTTAGGAGCCGGTGTGCCCGAAAATAATCCGTCGGCTTTGGTAGTTTTGGCGGGCGATAGCGATGGCAAGCGTGTAGGAACCCTTAATACCATAGCCGGTGATGGGAGCGGTTTACATATAGCCGAATCAAACAATATTTTCAGTACCGGTGACGGATTTCATATTGGGGTAAGTAATGTGTTGGGACACAATTATTTAACAGGAGATAATACCGCAACAAACGGCTATCAATTGGGGATATTAAACAATTTGACCGATACCGGAGGACACGCACATGTGGGTAGCAGCAATTTATTGGGATATGTTTTAAATCCGACCGACCCCGCAAATCCGGTTGCCGTTTCCGGCGACAGTGATGCCATGCGTATTGGTGAAATGAATACCATAGGTGGGGACGGAAACGGACAACACTATGGCATAATTAATACCATTTTATCAACCGGTAGCGGTGAACACGTCGGAACCAGTAATTCAATGGGATACAATTTTGCTACTCATACAGCAACAACTTCATCAGGCGATCATGTAGGAACTCTTAACTCTTTAAATGATTTAGGCGGAGGTAAACATTACGGAACCGTTAATTTTATCGGCTATGATCATATCAATCATACCGAACTTGACAGCGACGGATTACACTTTGGAACCGTTAATTTTTTAGCAGGAGGACAATCAACCTCAGAGGGTATTAAAGGACTTCAAGTTGGTGTCAGTAATGTGATTATTGCCAAAACTGATGTTACACAGGCACCTTTTTTCGGAAGGCAAATAGGAACCTTAAACATCATAGGTTTGGACTTACAAAATCCCCAAGCAGGAAATTATAATAACGGCGATGGTAATCATTATGCAACTTACAACTATGTCTCCGATACGGGCGATGGTGATCATATAGCGTCTTACAACAAAGTTACCAATGATGGAAGTGGCAGACATGTCGCCGTTTACGCTGAAGTCGATAATAGCGACCAAAATGCTATGGCAGGTGTTTTTAACGGCGATGCTACGGCACGAAATTATTTGAGTAATATCAATTTCTTTGCAGGAGTAAATTTAACCAATGATGACAATACGTATCATATGCGACAACGTTACAGTTTGGCTGTATCACCGTCCAATTATCATCGTTTAGGTAAATTACAAGTGAAGTTGGTTATAAAATTATCTAATTATACAGGTGCACAATCGGATCACTCTTTCAGACTTTTGGCAAGACAAACCGGAAACAATGTTACTGTAATTGATGACACGGATACTTGGACTTGGACACATTTGGTAGGTAATAATTATATAATTGAAAGTCAATGGAAAACATGGGATGCCGGTACGAATCCTTGGTTGATGCAATTTCAAATAAAAAATGACAATAATACCGAAGTGCGTTTAAACAATGTTTATATGATAATACGTCCGGAACAAATTGTAATTCATTAACAAAACTATTTTTGCTTTTTAATCCTCGTTATTATACGGGGATTTTTTTATGTCAAATACAATAACAAAAACCACAATAAAGCTAACCCCTCAATCCAAAATGCCGTGTAATAATAAGATTTTTTATCGTTTGAAAAATAACATAAAATAACAGATAGGATAACAATAAATATACTGATTATTAAGTCGATACCGGTAAAAATATATAAAGATAATATGAAAAGAAATGATGCAATAATTAAATATATATAAACCAAACCCGAAGTAAATATTTGCGGTATGGTTTTTAACTCTTGTTTGTCAATATACAAATCGCGCTGATCAAAACTCATGGTCAGCATCAAAACATACATGAAAACAAAAAGAAATTTTAATAACATACCGGTTTCAAATGATGCACGCACCCAAACCGTTAATCCTGCCCAAACCAAAGCTACACTGATAATTTTTACAATCCCGTTATTGCGTAATCTTAAAAACGGAGCAAATTTAAAATGATAATTGTAAAAAAAACTAATGGCAAAAAAAGGTATCAATCTTAATTGCATATATGGTTTAAGGTGAAAATAATACCATATACTCATTGTTGCGGAAATAAATAACAGACTTGCAAACAGATATTTATATCGAACATAAAATTTTTTGATAAAAAAACGATTGCCCTCAAAGTTAAATAATCTGATAAAACCATAACCTAAAACCGTAGAAAAAAACAAAAAATGCACATAAGTCTCATTCACTTGATCGTTAAAAATAACATACAATGCCACTACCGATAAGGCAACATGCAAGTTGAATAAAACATGAATTTTAAAAATATCTGTTAATAATTGTTTCAAAAGTCTTACTTTTATCATTGCAAATATATAAGTTATTCGTCAATGAAGTGGTATCCCAATTATGTCCCCGAAATAAATCAAGTGCTAAGTCAAATTTTTGAAAAAAACAAGCAAGCCGATAAGACCATTCAAAGTTTATTAAAAAAACAACGAAAATGGGGAAGTCGAGACCGTAAATTTGTCGCCAAAGTATTGTATGATATAGTTCGTTGGAAAAATCAATACGAATTTTTGGCTCAAACCCGTATTGAAACCAAAGAAGGAAAAAAACGAATTTTGTCCGTTTGGTCATTGCTCAACGAAGTGCCCGTACCTGATTATCTGTATTTTTCCGATTTAAATCTTGAAAAAATTTTAAAACGAAAAAAAAATATATCCCAACCTCATATCAATCATGCAGTTCCTCTGTGGTTGTATCAAACCGGTGTAGCGCAATTGGGTGAGCAAGTATGGCAACGCGAATTAAGTGCTCTAAATACCGAAGCAGACGTAGTGATAAGAGCCAATACCCTTAAAATTAGTCCCGAAAAACTTCAAAAAATATTGAAAAACGAAGGCATAATATCTATACAAAATCCTCATTATCCGCACGCCTTATTTATAAAAACACGTCATAAATTGACCGGTTTAAAAGCCTATCAAAACGGATTATTTGAAATTCAAGATGCATCGTCGCAATTAGTAGCACCTTTTACAGGAATTCAATCAGGCATGACCTTAATTGATGCGTGTGCCGGTGCCGGAGGCAAAACCTTACACATAGCTGCGCTTATGCAAAACAAAGGTAATATTTTGGCTTATGACATTTATCAATCCAAAATCGACGAATTAAAACAAAGAGCAAAACGAAACGGGGTTAAAATTATCAAAGAAGCCGGTGTAATCGATACACAAACGCTAAAAAATAATTATCATAAAGCTGATATTTTACTTATTGATGCACCGTGTAGCAGTATAGGCACCTTGCGACGAAAACCCGGATTAAAATGGGAACTTAGTCCTCAAAAAATTAAGCAAATCAATGTAATACAGAAAGATATACTTCAAACTTACGAATCGATGCTCAAACCCGGTGGCAATTTGATATATGTAACTTGCTCCATTTTTCCCGAAGAAAATGAAAAAATGATAAATACCTTTTTACAAAAGCATAAAAATTATACCTTTGTGTCCGATACTACCGTATATCCGTCTGCCGGAACCGGAGACGGTTTTTATATGGCTAAATTGTACAAACAAACAAAATATTGATTTATGAAAAAACAAGTAACCTTTTTATTAATCTTGTCCGTATCTTTACTAACCGGACAAATACCTGCCGGATATTATGACAATGCACAAGGTTTAACCGGCTATCAACTCAAAACGGCTTTAAAACAAATTATCGACAATCATACCGTTTATTCCTATGACGATTTGTATGATATTTATGTCGACTCGGATACCGACCATTATTACGAAAACGACGGCACCGTATTGGATATGTATTCCGAAAAACCTTCAACTGCCGATGTTTACGAGTATCATCACAATCAAAATACTTGCGGACAATACTCAGGTGAAGGCGATTGTTATAACCGCGAGCATATTTTGCCTCAGAGTATTTTCGGTTCGGCAAGCCCCATGAAATCCGATGCTCATTTTGTAGTGCCAACCGACGGATATGTCAATAACCGACGTAGCAGTTATCCTTTTGGAGTGGTAAATAATCCAAGTTGGACTTCAACCAACGGTTCCAAATTGGGTTCCAACAGCACACAAGGATATTCGGGAACGGTTTTTGAACCTATCGATGAATTTAAAGGAGATATTGCCCGTATGTTGTTTTATGTGGCAACTCGATACGAAAGTCGTATAGCAAGTTGGGGTAGCAGCGATATGTTGGACGGAACTTCCGACCATGTTTTTTCCGATTGGTTTTTAGAAATACTAATTACGTGGCACAATCAAGATCCGGTTAGTCAGCGCGAACGCGATAGAAATGACGCAATATATTCATACCAACACAATCGCAACCCTTTTATTGACCACCCCGAATGGGTGGCTGCCATTTGGGATCCCAGTCCCGATACGCAAGCGCCTTCGGTGCCTGCCAATTTGCATGTTACTTCGGTTACCGATACAAGTATCCAAATAGCTTGGGACGCAGCCACCGACGATAGAGGAGTAACGGGTTATCAAATTTTTGTTGATAATAACATGATAGGAAATGTAAACGATACACAATATCAAATTAACTCTCTTTCACCTGATACAACCTATCAAATATGCGTCAAAGCTTACGATGCCGCCAACAATTTTTCAAATTGTAGCAATAATATTTCCGTAACAACCATGTCCCCTTATTTATTAAATGAAACATTTGATAATTGTCCGTCCATGCAATTTGTTTCCGTAAGTGAAGCCAGCAACAAAGATTGGACTTGCATCAATCAATACGGCGAAAACAATTCGCCTGCCATTCAAATAAACGGCTACCAAGCCGATACCGATTGCGAAGATTGGCTGATAACCGCTTCGCCTGTCAATTTTGACAATTATCAAAATGAACGCCTGTCCTTTTTTACGGTCCATAAATACGGAAATACCCCTTTGCTATTGGTCTATTCAACAGACTATGACGGCAATGGCAATCCTTCCGATTTTACATGGACACCGGTTCCCAATGTCAATTTGCCCATACCCGATGGCACAAATACCGAAGTTACTTATCCGGTTTCAAATGCCGACATCAGCGGTATAAACGGAACCGCTTACTTGGCTTTCAAATATTTTACGCAAACTTACCAACCGACCCGTTGGACTGTTGATAGTGTAACTTTAAGCGCCGAATCAATTTCAAATATCAATAATATTGCTTCGGTCAAAGTAAAAATTTATCCCAATCCGGCACAAAAATTTTTCTATATCAAAACACCGGTGCCCATTGTTTCAGCAGCTCTGTATGATTTGTCCGGAAAACAAATAAATATTAATTATCATTCTGATAATCAAATGGTTGAATTGAAAAATATTTCACAAGGCATGTATATTTTACAATTGGAAACTCAAAAATCAATCGTATCAAAACGAATTGTTGTCAAATAAATTTACTATTTATTTCAAATGCCGCCTTGTTTTAGGCGGTATTTTTTTGTTAAAAGCTTTTCAAAAAAGTCATAAATTATTACAAAATTTGAAATAATTGGTTAAATAACATTTATTACTTTTCAAAATTCATTTTTTTTTTCTATTTTGCTATCCGAAATAACCAAAAACAAGACTATGGATATTACAAGACTTTTTGATTTTGTGCAATACGAATTGGATAATTTTCCCAGAGAAGACGCACTGGTAACCAAAGAAAACGGCAAATGGCAAAAAACCTCAACACGTGATTTTTTCAATCAAGTCAATCAATTTAGTAGAGGATTGTTAAAACTCGGTGTGCAAAAAGACGATAAAATAGCTTTAATTTCACATAACAATCAAACCAAATGGAATATTTCCGATTTGGGTATATTGCAGTTAGGTGCACAAGATGTTCCGGTATATCCGACCATTACCCCCGAAGATTACAAATATATTTTTAATCACGCCGAAGTTAAGTACATTATAGTATCCAATCAAGAAATTTACGATAAAGTTCAAAGCATCAAACACGAAGTGCCAAGCCTTATTGATGTTTTTACTTTTGACAAAATCCCCGGCGCTCGCAACTGGCAGGAAATTATGGATTTGGGACAATCGGAAGAAAACCAACCCGAAGTAGAACAACGCAAATCCGCCGTCAAAGGTGACGATTTGGCTACTTTGATATATACCTCGGGAACCACAGGTAAGCCCAAAGGAGTTATGTTGTCGCATAAAAATATAGTTACAACCGTTATATCTGCCGCCAAAAGAGTGCCGAAACTTCCAAAGGACGGTCGTGTCATCAGTTTTTTGCCTTCGTGTCATATTTTTGAACGTATGATACACTACTTATATTTTTATCGCGGATTTGGTATTTATTTTGCCGAATCAATTGATAAAATTGGGGATAATATAAGAGAAGTTAAACCCCATTTGTTTACCGCAGTACCTCGTTTAATCGAAAAAGTATATGACAAAATCATAGCCAAAGGCGCCGAACTCACCGGTATCAAAAAAGCCTTATTCTTTTGGGCGGTCGGTGTCGGTGAACAATTTGATTTTTCCAAACAAAACAAATTTCCGTATAGTTTAAAACTCAAATTGGCACGTAAACTTATTTTTAGCAAATGGCGTGAAGCACTTGGAGGTGAATTGATGTATATTGTATCGGGAAGCGCCGCCCTACAACCTCGTTTGCAACGAGTATTCAATGCCGCAACTTTATTTGTGCTGGAAGGCTATGGATTGACAGAAACCTCAGGCGTAATTTCGGTAAATTCACCCAACGACCTATGGCGTATCGGAACCGTTGGACGTCCTATTGATATAGTTGAAGTAAAAATAGCCGATGACGGCGAAATATTAGCCAAAGGACCCAATATGATGCTTGGATATTACAAAGATCCCGAAAAAACAGCCGAAGTTTTTACCGGCGAATATTTTCATACGGGCGACATCGGTGTACTCGATAATGACGGTATGCTGAGAATAACCGATCGAAAAAAAGAAATGTTTAAAACTTCCGGCGGAAAATATGTAGCACCGCAGTTGATAGAAAATACCATGAAACAATCCCCGTTTATTGAACAAATTATGGTGGTAGGTGAAGGACAAAAATTAGTTGCCGCTTTGGTGCAACCGGCTTTTCCCTTTGTTAAAGAATGGGCAAAAAGACATCATTTGGATATAGGCGAATCCTTTGAAGAAATTGCCAATAATAAACATGTAAAAGACCGTATCATGCAAGAAATTGAAAAATATAACGAAGGATTTGGTAAATGGGAAAAAATTAAAATAATTGAACTAACCCCCGATGAATGGTCAGTTGATGGCGGACATTTAACCCCTACCATGAAACTCAAACGCCGGGTGGTCAAAGATATTTATAAAGACCTGTATAATCGTATTTATGATTCGGTATAAGAAATTATAACAAAACCAAAATACTTCGTCCATATAAGCTTAGTTTATGCACTATATTGTCGTTCGCCCCGAATGACATGTTTCGTTATACCCTCTTTTCCCGTTCCAATCACCATCTTTGAAGCATAGAAATACTTTTGAAACTTCGGGACATCAATACAATGAAAATCCAAAATTATATCTCATCGGATATTATTGACACATAGCAGGCAATAAACGAAATATTGAACCGATTTGTGTTTGCTTCTTTCTATCTTGATAACTTTGTTAATAACTAATTGTTAAAAGACAAATCAATTCATTGTATAATACGTATTTTTGCTTCAAAAGAAAAGCCATTTATTATGAATGAAGAAGAAAGATATGACGATATAATCAAGCGATTTGAAGCCATGCTACGCACCAATGAAAATATCTTTTTCGATTTGGAAGACTTTCTTGAAATTGTAGATGAATATATCAGTTTGGGTAATTTTAATATGGCGGTAAAAGCTTTGGAAATAGGTTTGGAACAATATCCGGACAATGTCGAACTTTTGTTGTTCAGAGTCGAATTATATTCATTTGACGATCAACTGGATAAGGCACATGCGTTGATACAACAACTCAAACAAGTAGCCCCCGACCGAGTTGAAATTCCCATGCTCGAAGCCGAACTTTGTTCACGAAAACACCAACACAAAGACGCAATCGCCGCTTTGCAAAAAGCTTTACAATTTGAAGAAGCCGACCCTGTCGAAATTTATGAAATTATGACCGTCGAATACTTGTATTTGGAAGATTACAGAGCAGCTTTGGATACATCTTTAAAAACATTAAAACTTGACCCCGACAGTTCAACTGCCTTATACAATGCCGTTACTTGTTTTGACTTATTGGATGAAACCGAAAAAGCCGTTCGTTTTTTGGAACAACATGTCGAAAAATATCCTTTTAGTGAAGTAGGCTGGAGCTTGTTGGCAAAAAAATATATCGATAAAGCCCAATATCAAAAAGCCATATCCGCTTTGGATTATGCCATAGCCATCGATGACCATTTTTTGGGAGCATACTACGACAAAGCTTATGCTTATACCCAAACCAAACAATATGACAAAGCCCTCGAATGTTATCGATTAACCCTAAAAATAGCAGACCCTACGGCGTTTACCTATTATCATATCGCTCAAATTTATCAATTAAAAAAAGAGTTGAATAACGCTGTTCATTATTATTTTAAAGCAATTGAAGAAGACCCCGGATACTACAAATCGTGGATAAAACTTATCAATATTAAACTCGAACAAGGTTTGCCAAACGATGCATTATCGATTACCCACAAAGCTTTGGAAGTAATAAACAATCAAGAACTTTTTGAACTTTTGGGCAAAATTTACCTTTTGATGAACGAGCCTCAAAAAGCCGTTCCCGCCTTTGAAATGAGTTTAAAATTAGGCACTCCTTCGTTGCCCGTTATATTACAATTGGCAGATCTGTACAAACAAAACAATCGCCTTGACGATTACAGATCACTGTTGTTGGAAGCCCGTAATAATTTTCCCGAATCAGACGAAATAAAACGAAGAATGCTTGAAAAATAATTTATGAAATCAGTTCAAAAATATTTCAACCCCGTTTTGTTTTTAAAAGGTATGGCAATGGGAGCCGCCAATGTAATTCCGGGAGTATCGGGCGGAACCATAGCTTTGATTACCGGTATATACGAACGCCTTATCGATGCCATCAAATCATTCGACCTAAAAGCTTTCAAATTGCTTATGCAAGGCAACCGAAAAGAATTTTCACAACATGTCGATTTGCCTTTTTTACTTCCTGTTGGAAGCGGTTTGTTAGTTGCCGTTTTTTCATTGGCAAAACTTTTTTCCTATTTGTTTGCCAATTATCCCGAGTATATTTGGGCTTACTTTTTCGGTTTGGTCTTGGCTTCGGTATATTTTGTGGGTAAAACGGTCGAAAAATGGAAAACACGAACCTATTTGGCTTTTTTGACAGGTGTTGCAATTGCCGTCCTGTTGACGGTTTTGCATCCGGCGGGCGAAAACGAACACCCTTTGTATTTGTTTTTAAGCGGTATTGTAGCTATTGTCAGTATGATTTTACCCGGTTTGTCCGGCTCTTTTGTATTGATATTATTGGGTAATTATCGGTTGGTTGCCATAGATGCAATCAATCATTTTAACCTCAAAATATTGATACCTTTTGCCTTGGGAGCAGCTGTCGGATTGGTCGCCTTTTCACACTTTTTGTCGTGGTTGTTTAAAAAATATAAAGATTTAACCATAGCTTTACTTACCGGATTTATATTAGGTTCACTTAGCATTTTATGGCCATGGAAAAAACCCGTTTATTTAATGCAAGACGGACAGGTCGTTGTTAAACACGGTCGCAAATTGGTTGCTTACTACGAACAAAGTTTTCCGCAACAATTTGATACGACATCTGTATTGGTTATATTTTTTATGTTGGCAGGTTTAATCAGTATTTTTTGGATTGAAAAAACTTCGATGCAAAAAGAAAAAAAATAAAATGAAAAAATTACTCGGTCTGATAGGTTACCCCTTGACACATTCTTTTTCACAACAATACTTTTCACAAAAATTTAAAAACGAAAAGATTACAGGATACGAATACCGAAATTTTCCAATAGCAAACCTTGACGACTTTTTGGTTTTATTACAACAGCATCCGCATATAGTCGGATTAAATGTAACCATTCCTTACAAAGAAAAAATTTTGCAATACGCCGATTATCAAGATGTAATAGTAACCAAGATAGGAGCAACCAATACTTTGTTAATTGATTTGGACGGCAAAATAAAAGCGTACAATACCGATGTAACCGGATTTTTTCAAAGTTTTGTTAAACATCTCAAACCACATCATCAAAAAGCTTTGATATTGGGTACCGGAGGCGCTTCCAAAGCCGTTGCTTATGTATTAAATCAATTAAAAATTCCATTTTATAAAGTATCACGCAATCCGTCAAATAATCAACAAATTGCTTACGGCGATTTGAATAAAAATGTTATGAAAGAGCATCAAATTATCATCAATACCACACCCGTAGGCACCTTTCCTGCTCATCATAAAAAACCGACAATACCGTATGAATTTATCGGCTCAAAACACTTTTTTTACGATTTGGTTTATAATCCCGAACAGACACTTTTTTTGAAAGAAGCACGAAAACGCGGAGCGGATTTTTGTAATGGGCTGGAAATGTTGAAGTTACAGGCTGAGGCGGCTTGGCAAATATGGCAAAAAAAAAGCAGTTGAAATTTCAAAAAAAATTGTTAAATTTCGCTGCTAAATAATAATCGGAAAATATACTAATTATGGTAGAAGAAAGAAACGAAAACCTGCATGATGCAGATGGAAAGAACGAGCAAGTGGAAAAACAACCTGAAATTGTTCAAAAACCAAAAGAAGTATCGGAAGAAAAAGAACAAAAAGAAAATGTAGAACAAGAAAAATTGGAAGCCGAAGCCCAAAATGTTTTGGAAGAAAAATCGGTTGAACAAGTAGTGGACGAAATAGAACAACATGTAGCCAGCGAATCGGAAGAAGCCGATGAACAACAAACCGATGCGACTACACAGGTTCATATTCCTCTTTTATCTTACCAAGATTTTAATTTGCGACAACTAATAGACGAAGGGCAAAAACTACTTAGTGAACACCCCGTACAAAAACTAAAAAAGCACTTTGAAGAAATAAAACTTGCTTTTGAAGACAAAGTTGCAACACTCAAAGAACAATTTGAAGCCGAAAAGGAAGAAGGAAGCAATGCCGAATTTTATTTGCCCGAACAAAAAGAATTTAATTATTTAATTAAAGATTACAAAGCCAAACTCAACGCCTATCGCAAAGAAATACAAGACAAACTCGAAGCAAACCTCAAAAAACGACAAGAGTTGATAGAGGCTTTGAAAGAAATAATCGACTCTACCGAATACAACTTTGAAGAACGAATTAAAAAATTTAAAGAAATTCAAAAAAAATGGCGAATTGCCGGCAATATTCCGCGTGCTAAATACACCGATATATGGCAAACTTTTAAACACCACGAAGAACGTTTTTATGATTTATTGGATTTAGACCGAAATTATCGGGATAAAATTTTTCAAGAAAACTTGGAACAAAAAAAATCAATTATCGAACAAGCCAAAGCCTTGTTGGAAAAAGATGATATACATTATATATTTAAAGAGTTGCAAAAATTACATAAAAAGTGGAAAGAAGAAACAGGACCGGTTGCACGTGAGTATAGAGAAGAAATTTGGGAAGAATTTAAAACAGTTACCAAACAAATTCACGATAAAAGACGTGAGTTTTATAAAAAATTGAAAGAACAATTCGGTGAAAATTTAGATAAAAAACGAGAAATAATCGAAAAACTCAAAGAAATAACCGCCGAAATTCCTCAAAATCATAAACAGTGGCAAGAAAAAATAAAAGAAGTGGAAGCACTTCGTGAAACTTTTTATAAAATAGGATATGTCCCCAAAAAATATCGCGAAGAAATTTGGTCGGAATTTAAAACAATTGTCAAAGATTTTAACAAACAAAAAAACAACTTTTACAAATCCTTAAAAGAGCTGCAAAAAGAAAATTTGGATAAAAAAATGAAACTTATCCAAATAGCCGAAGAACTCAAAGAAAGCGATGAATGGGAAACCGCTACCCAAAAATTTAAAGAAATACAAGAAGAGTGGAAAAAAATAGGACATGTTCCTCGAAAATATTCCGAAAAAATTTGGCAAGAATTTAGAGCAGCATGCAACCATTATTTTGACAGATATTATACCCATATTCGTTCCGAAAAAAGCGAAGAATACAATAACTTTGTACAAAAAAAGGAATTCTTAACCCAACTTAAAGAACAATTTAAAGAAATAAAAGACGATGTAACTTATACCATTGACGATATTAAAAAATATATTGCCCAATGGAAAGAATTAGGCTATGTACCCGCTAATAAACATTATATTAATGTAAAATTCAATAAATTTATCAATTCATTGTATGACAAACTCAATATAGATAAACGCGAATTATCGTTCTTGAAATTCAAAAATATGGTGGACGAATATCTCGAAGAAGGAAATTACAGAAAATTGGATTCAGAAAAACGTTATGTCAAACAAAAAATCGAAAGTATCGAAAACGAAATAAGTCAGTTGGAAAACAATATGATGTTTATCAAATCCGACGACGATAACAATCCGTTTAAAAAAGAAGTCGAAAGAAATGTTGCCAAAAACAAAGAAATATTGGACTTTTGGAAGAAAAAATTGGATTACCTCAATACCTTGGAATACTGATTTTATGAAGAACTTGTCAATTGTCATATTGCTATTGCTTACGCAAAACCTTTGGTCGCAGGATTTGGACATCTACAAACATCAAAAAAATTCAAATTTTGAATGGCCTTCCATTCCCAAAGAAATGACTTTTGAAGAATTTGAAATTCTCAGCACCGATTTGCGTATGCAAGATATGATGATTGCGACGGTGTTGCCCGGACATATCCATTTTAAAATCAAAGAAAAGAAAACCGGATATTATATTTTAGGAGCACGCAGTATCGGATATGCCGGTTGGTTATATTTGTCTCTTACCGACGAATCATTGACCAATATTCTTATATTGGACAATTCGGGTTTAGACCAAAATATATCAGCCGGAGATATTATCATAGCATACGGCTCGGTTGTTATGATGATAGGCAGCTATTTGTATGATTGGATACACGGAAAATATTTATTAGACCGAAAACAAAATCAAATCCGATACAAATATGCACACCGGTTAAGTATAAACCTGTCCGATATACAAATAAATAAAAGAATATATCCCGGACTATCATTAACCTATACCTTTTGATAAAAAAACAATTAATAATAAAAGGGTAAAAAAATTTGAAATTAAATAGTAAAAAATTATCTTTGCCCGACAAAATGAATAACGAACAGAAAAAAACAGAAGAGAATGCGAAATAAAGGACTTGTAATAGTATTTGCTACGATATTAGCACTGCTAAGTATTTATCAATTATCATTTACAATTAAGGCAAACCAAATCAGAAAAGAAGCCCATGCTTATGCCGGAGGAGACTATCAAAAAGAAAAACACTATTTGGATTCGGTTGCCAATAAACCCGTATTTAGTATATTGGGTGCCGACTTTACTTACAATGATTTAAAAGACAGAGAAATGAACCTCGGTCTTGACCTTAAAGGAGGTATCAATGTAATATTGCAGGTGTCGGTAAAAGATATATTGAAAAACTTAGCCAATCATACCAAAAACCTTACCTTTAATCAAGCTTTGGAAGAAGCCGCTCAGATGCAAAAAAACAGCGATAAACCTTATTTGGAACTGTTTTTTGAAGCCTTTGACAAAATAAACAGCCAATCTGACCATCCGGTCAAATTGAGTTCTCCCGAAATTTTTGGAAATAAAAATCTATCCAACGAAATTACTTTTAATATGCCTGACGATGAGGTGAAAAAAATCATCACCAAAAAAGTTGATGATGCCATGGTCAGTGCCTTTGAAGTTTTGCGTAAACGTATTGACAAATTCGGGGTAACCCAACCCAATATACAACGTTTGGGAAAATCGGGACGTATTTTGGTCGAATTGGCAGGAGCCAAAGACATTGAACGGGTAAAAAAACTCTTGCAAAGCACGGCTCAACTTGAATTTTGGCATGTATATGACGCCAATGAAGTTGTTCCGTATTTAAAACAAGTAGATGCCTATTACAGACAAAATACCGTTCAAAAAGACACTTTGAAAAAAGATGCCGATACCTTGTTGGTCGATGACCAAGCACAAGAATCTTTGTTTAGCTTTTTGCAACCCGGCAATTTTGCCAGAACAGGTATTGCAAAACTCGAAAACAAAGATAAAATAATGAGCATGCTCAATAGTCCCGAAGCCAAAAAACTTTTGCCTTCCGAACTAAAAAACGTTAAATTTTTGTGGAGCAAACCCGAAAAGAAAAATGATGTGGTTTATTTGTATGCCATAAAAGGCAATCGAGATAATATACCTCCCATAAGCGGCGATGTAATTGTAGATGCTCAATCGAGTTTTGACCAGTTTGGTAATCCGGCTGTTACCATGCAAATGAACGGTGTTGGAGCCAAAAAGTGGAAAGAAATGACCACACAAGCCTTTAATAACAAAACGGCAATAGCTATTGTTTTGGACAATATCGTTTATTCGGCTCCCGGTGTTCATAACGGTCCCATAACCGGTGGGCGTTCCGAAATTACCGGAAACTTTTCCATGGAAGAAGCCAAAGATTTGGCTAACGTATTGCGTGCCGGAAAACTGCCTGCCAAAGCCGATATCGTTCAGTCCGAAATTGTAGGTCCTTCGTTGGGTAAAAAAGCAATTGAAGGTGGTAAAATGTCATTCTTTATTGCCTTGTTGCTGATCTTTATATGGATGTTCGGTTACTACGGCAAAGCCGGTATAGCTTCCGATATCGCCTTGTTACTCAACATATTATTTATATTTGGTATTTTGGCCAGTTTAAATGCCGTATTGACTTTGCCCGGTATTGCCGGTATCGTATTGACCATTGGTATGGCGGTCGATGCCAATGTGCTTATTTTTGAACGGGTACGTGAAGAGATGCGTCGAGGCAAAAATTTGCGAGATGCCGTTGATGACGGATTTAGCAACGCCTTATCTTCTATTTTAGATGCCAATATTACAACCGCACTTACCGGTATCATTTTATTAATGTTCGGAACCGGTCCAATCAAAGGTTTTGCAACAACTTTGTTAATAGGTATATTTACTTCGTTGTTTACCGCAATTTTTATTACCCGTCATGTAATTGAATGGTATTTGGCAAAAGGACATAAACTGAGCTTTGATACCAAACTATCCAAAAACCTATTTGCCAATGTTCGCTACGACTTCTTAGGCAAACGCAAAATTGCATACACCGTATCGGGAGTGGTGATAGCCATAGGTTTAATTTCAATTTTTACCAACGGATTGAACCCCGGTGTCGATTTTGTCGGAGGACGAACATATATTGTAGCTTTTGACAAACAAGTAAATCCCGAAGAAGTAAAAATTTCGCTTGGT
>Ga0256834_1000807_pt1 | contig 22170 bp, 18 predicted proteins | sample 4281140metaG_FD_190536 | JGI IMG/M metagenome (GOLD analysis project Ga0256834, IMG submission 190536) | Hydrothermal vent microbial communities from East Pacific Rise, Pacific Ocean - 4281-140 | ecosystem: Environmental > Aquatic > Marine > Hydrothermal vents | place: Pacific Ocean: East...
TTTTCTATTGTAGGTTTACCTGAGCTGGCTGTTAAAGAAAGTAAGGACCGTGTTCGTGCAGCACTTTTGAATTCTAATTTTGAATTTCCAGCAAAACGAATAACGGTAAATCTTGCACCCTTACCACCTATAAGATACCTGCATATGGACAAAGTGCATATTCATTAGATATATCAAACTATAGAGCAGATATTTCTTCTATTTTCGTCCACATCTATATGTCCATATTTAAACAAAAATGCATGGACAAAAACTTAAAAAAATATAGATAGATGTCCATATATAAAACTAGTATATAACCCTTAAATACTTCCCAATCTTCATCTGCATAAGAGAAGCACGATCTCTTTTACGTTTATTTCAACTACAACCGAAACCATGAGCTCCAGTAAACCCAGCTTTCAAAGCTGTACTTTCAAGCATTATTTTACCTTGTTTAGTATTGCCATAATATCTAGTATCAGGACAATGATATTTTCCACTTTTCAGGTTTACCCAAACAGCGATATTAGAGTTAAAAGATTTTAATAATTGTGTTTGATTGACTAGTTTTTCACTTCGTAGATTTTTTCTTTTCCTGAAATAGCCCTATTTTATTTGATTTCACAAAACTATCCGCAGCAGCGTATAAATTCCGATCTAGTTTTGATTGTTCGTTTATTTATCTACTGTAATTATGCACATATTTTAAGAAATTATATAAAATATCTCAGTATATTAGTGCTTTAGAGCGACGCATTATGATAAATGCGTGAATATGACGTATGTGCACATCCTATTTTTAGTTTCCCAATTTCATGAGGCTAGATATGTAAATATATTTAAAAGTGATCTAACAAATAACCTAAATTGGAAGTAATGCATATTCTAGAGTATTAAATACTCATTCTGGGCTTTTTATATTTGAAGTAACTTCTATGGAACACCACATAAGATGAGATTCTCACGACTAATAAAATTAGACTGTCTTTAAATAAAAAGTGCTATTTGGGACAGTTCTTTTAAGCGCTTTTTTTATTTAATATAAATCCAGGAGCTAAAAATGCACTTTCGACTTTATACAAAGCTGCTGTTGGACTCTTCAGCCATAATTGATACTCCTTCCCAAAATCATCATTTTTAGTTCTTAAAGTATGATTTTCAGTACAATCTACATTCCAAAACCTTAGAAAATACCCAGCTAAAGCAGCCCTCATTTTTATGCAAAAAACCCCTTCTTCATTGAAGTTATAATCTAGGTATATTGCATCTTTGGCTTTCATATGAGGATGAGGTACCAAATCCATTTCAACAATACGGTGCCACTGAATATCTTCATCGAATTTTTCATGTTCTAAAATTTTAGTTTTCACACGCCTTGCTGAAGAGATTCTTGCAAGTACAAGGTCAATAAAAGCATTTCTTTTTCTATCAAAGGCACGAACATGCCATCTCAAACCTGAGTTTGCTATTGCATAAGGTATTATTTCACGCGAAGTTTTGGTTTTTATATTATCTGAGGTAGATAAGTATTTAATCTTCACAACTCGTTTTGAGTGCATTGCACGCATTATAGTCGCTAATAAATCAATATCTGGTAGTTTAGATATGTGTTTCATATCAAATGAGTTGATTAAACCACTTTTGATTTTAAATCTACTTTCAAAACCGTGTGTTAAATATCTTAGTGCTTCATTAGTTGTCGTAAGGAACAAAGCAGAATAGTTTCGTGAACGATAATATTTTTTCTTGTTTGTACTGTATTTGACATTATTAGGACATAACTCTCTGTATAAAGTTATATCGCGAGTAGCAGCAGCCTCTTTAATACCAAACCTATCTGCCATGTCACTTCTACGTATTGAACCTAGGAAGTTTATTCTGAAGTCTATAAATTCGAGTCTCTCCTTTTGGGATTGATTAAAACTTTCCAAACTTATTTTTTCGCTCATTCCTGACCCCCATCCAACAAAAAGTGGGCAAATAATATCATAAAAGAGATGCTGTTGACATTTATAATACAGCATGCCATCATATAAATGATGATGATACTGAACCAATTTAGTTTGTAGTTGTCTAAGCGTCTGATCTGGGTTTCTATTAAAAATAAAGGTACGCTTGAAGGAAATGATGTTCTTTTTACGATTTTATAAATTGCCAGTTGTGCTATTTCTAGGCTTGATAACTATCAATTTGGTTTTAAACTTTTTTGTAAATATATTGGCTGTAGATAATGAAATTTTATTGAGCATAGGAACTCAAGTGAATAGGTTTAGGATATTTTTTCAACCTATTGCCCTAATAGTTATTTTAATATCCTATATTTTTACCACGTGGAAACTATTCCAATGGAATAAAGGGAAAACAGAAGATTGTTATTATTGCGGAGGGATAGTTGATCAAAAAAATGGGATATATGGTTTTTATTATAGATGTAGGATTTGTAGTAAGACTAGAAGTTAGAATTCTCTATATATAGTGCTTTATTAACAAGTTATACACAACCTGTTGTACTTGACTAATTCACACTATCATTCTAACGTTACACTATAGTTGATAATATCAGCTAAATTTTAGACATAAAAAAGCCCTGAGAAAGTTTCGAGACAGTTCAGGGCTTTATTATGTTCTTTGGTAGACGAGTACGAAGAACAAGGTTATGTGGATGGTACCACGAAGTTGATAATCACTTATTTTGCTCTAAATTGCAATATATGAGTGAGGGTTTCTCTTTTGGCTTTTCAGCTTATTTTGTTTTTCATACATTAAATTTATTTTTTAATTAAGGAAAAACAAATGTCAAAGTTACAATCGAAGTACAATAAATTCCATAAGACGATCAAAATTAGTCAGCAAGATGACGAGTATAAGAAAGCTAAAGAAAAAGATGATCTGATCCTTTCAAAAATAAAAATTGCCTTCAAAGAGGAAGGTTATCCAGTTAAATCAAACTTCAGAGTAGGCTCATTTGCGGTTGGTTCCGCAATAAAATCTATCTGCGATGATCATAGCGATATAGATCGAGCCATTGTGATATCAGAAGAAGATTCACCGGAAGATCCTCTCGCTCCAAAGAAAGTAATTAAAAGTGTTCTAAAAAAACACGGATTCAAAACCCCTTTAATTAAAAAACCCTGTGTTACAGCTGATTATGAAAGTAAACCAATACATCTCGACTATACGGTGTATAAGAAACTTTCTTGGTGTGGCGGTTATGAATTAGCAATAGGTAAAGAGCAGTCTAATGAGGATAATAAATACTGGGATGAGTCTGAACCTAAAGAACTTCTTGAATGGATAAATAATAATGTAAATCATAAAAGTTTTCTTTTTGATTTAACTAATGATGAATACGATCAATTCATTCGTATTATTAGATATTTAAAACGCTGGCGTGATTTTACATACACTAATGAAAAAGACAGAGCATTAGTTTACTCCATTGGTTTAACAATAATGGCAAGGGAACAGTTTGTTCCTCATATTGGTGACGATGGCGCAAACGATAACAAAGCTTTTGAAGATACTATTAGAAATATTCTGAATGAAGGGCCATATTTTATATCTAAAGGCGATGATAAATATGATTTGGAGGTCATGTTGCCAGTATCTCCATATAGGGAAGTATTCCAGAATCATGGCGTTACTGTAGGAACAAAACTCTACAAGCAGTTTTCCAAGCTTCTAAATAAATTAGAAAAAGTCGAAGAAACTCGTTCTTTAAAGAAGCAATGTGAAATTCTCAGAGATCTTTTAGGTGATGATTTTCCAGAAGAAGATGTTTCAAGCAAGGCTTCGTCAGAATCAGCGGGTTATGTCGGGACGACTAATGTTGCCTGATATTCATGACAAAATAACACAGTATCTCACGGAGAAAGGCGTATCTTGGGAGGTTGATGATGATTCAATCATCATCTCCCATAATATTCAGGGGCAAACCATTAAGTTAGCTGCAGATAATGAGGGGAAGTTTCCTCATGGGCTACCAGTGTTTAGACTTCTCAATAGGCATCATTATGGATTGATGGCTCATATAGACTGGAATCATGACAACGATAAAGGAACTGTGTGTATTGGCCATACTGATAGCATTTCATGCGACTTTAATTCGCCGGTAATACTTTTTTATAAAGCTTTAGAGAATGCTATAGATATAGTTACAAAATCATTAGCAGATACAGCTTACAATAAAACAGAAATTTTAAATGAATATGTAGCGCATTGGGCTTGTTCATCGAATGTCGATGAACATTCCTTAATTTGTATGGTTCCGCACACAGCGGGTATTACTGACTTAGTAGTTAGATCAGCAAGTAAACAAACCACATGCGGACTTGATCACTATCAAATTATCTTACCAAAAGATAAAAACGAGTGTAATGATGGTTTTTCAATCTTACAAAATGCTAAAGATAATAAAAGGCAGAATAAACATAAATCTTGCTCTTTAGAAATCAATAATCTGCAACTACCTCCTGCTCCAAATGAAAGTATAAACGAATGGTGGAAGAAACAACTTAAAGCTCTTTCTCCAAAACTTCAATCTGACTTAAAAAATAAAAGTCGTATTACGAAAGCTAAGATTTTCTATATTATTTTTCATTCCAAAATTTCTAGCGGTACTGCTTGGTTTTCAATCAAATGTACTTCAAAAACAAAACAACGTATCCCACTGACACTGGATGAGATTGACAATTGGAAGTTAGATGCATGTGAAGTAAAAGTATTTTCAAAAGAAAATATTTTGCCAAGAGGTGGCGGTCAATTAGACTTGCAAAAGAAAAAAGTTTGTATTATTGGTTGTGGAAGTATCGGAGGACATATAGCAAACCAACTTTGCACGTCAGGTGTAGGTTCGCTACATTTAGCTGACCCAGATTGGTTTGATATTGAAAATACATATCGACATGTATTGAATCCAAATAAGTGCGGACTTTCAAAAGCAATAAGCCTCAAGGCTGAACTCGAATATACATATCCATATTTAACTATTGAAACGCAAGACATAAAAAATAGTTCACTACTGGATTTTAGAGAGACCAAAATTTTAGACCAATTTGATTTAGTTATTGTAGCAGTAGGTTCTCCTACAGATGAAAGAGCGTTCAATGAGTTTATGGTTAAAAATGGAGTATTAACTCCAGTAATTTATACCTGGTTAGAAGGATATGGGGTAGGAGGACATTCAGTTTTAGTAGATCCAGCTACAGATGGCTGTTTATCATGCTGCTACATAGATAACACAAGTTGTGAGCCAAGTCTCAGTCCGAATTTAAGTTTTATAGAAGGTGGTCAAGTTTTATTTAGAAATCAAGGTGGTTGTGGTTCTCAGTTTATGCCTTATTCGAACTTAGATGCGATGCAAACAGCACTGATTGCTTCAAAATTAGCTCTGAGAAGTTTAAATGAAGAGATAGGAAGAAGTATGACTGTTTCGTGGAAGGGTAATTCTTATATGGCAAATGCTAATAATATAAAATTAACACATCGCTTTCAAAGGTTTGATAAGAACCTTCAAGAAATACCTTTAGTCAGAGAAGAATGCGATGTCTGTCAGTAATGAGAAGTTGAAAACTTATAAAACTGATCGGTATACTATTAATGTTCTTGAGCAAGTTTATTCAACTTGGATGAAGTTTAAACAGGTGAAGCCTTTTCAAAAAGAAGCCTGTGGAGTATTAATTGGCTCTTATGATTTCATTACTCATGAAATCACTATCGAAGTTTGTACCTCTCCTTTCAAAAAAGATATAAGTAAGAGATTCTCTTTTACTTTGAAAGACCTTGGTCACCAAAAAGTAGTAGACGCCCAGCATAACAAAAGTGCTGGTGAATCTTTTTATCTAGGTACTTGGCACACCCATCCTGAATCAAACCCAACCCCATCGACTATAGATATTAATGATTGGAATAAGTGCATTATAAGAAACCCGCAAATTCCTATTTTTTTGTTTGTAATAGTAGGAATTGACAAAAATTACTTTGAAGTAAGAACAAACAATAAATTTGATTATAACTATTTCGAAAAAAAATAAAAAAAGGCTCCCAAACATATGAAAAAAAATAATACTAATTTTCTTAATCAAGCTCAGCTAGAACCAATCGAAGAATTGGCTCTTATCAAAGGACATATAACATTGGTTTCTGCTAGCCAAGAATGGACAGATGTAGCTATCTTCATAGATGAAAATGAAAAAGCTCTACTTGTTTTAATGCTGCAAAACGATCAGGTGGTTTCGATGCTTCGTTTCTGTCTATCTGTTGATGATAGTGTCAATGCTATAGATCTACTAAATAAAGGTAAGGGGCAGATACTTCTTGGTAGTTATCAAGGAGAAGTACTCACACGAGAAGAAATCCATTCTATCCCACAAATTAATGCAATCTGGAATAACATCCCTGAACAACATACGAGCATTTCTTCTGACGATGTTCGCGAGTTTTTCCAACGAATTGAAGATGGGTCTAAAAAAACAGGAAGAGGAAAAGGCTTTTCTTCCAAAACAAGACATCAAGTTATGCACGATAGTCATGGTAGATGTATGTTTACGGGTTGTGGTGATGATCTTGGTTTCGAGGAGATCACAGGAACTGAAGGTAACTTCTCTTATCTCGCACACAATATAGCATCAGCTGAAAAAGGTGAAAGAGGAGTTATAAAGCTGTCTGAAAAATTATCTGATGACCCAAGAAATGTATTATTGCTATGTGATAAACATCATCGATTGATAGACAAAGTAGCTGCAGTGGATTTCCCGGCACACCGCCTTTCTAAAATACGAAGAGACTTTTGTACAACCGCTGATAAGTTACTGGAAGGGCTCAGCTATCAGCCTATCCCTGTTTTTGCTGTTCTTTGGCCTGTTCATCGCGCCGTCATTTCTGCTCCAACAAAAGCCCAGGTAGCTCAGTCATTAGCTACGATAAAATGTCGGATTCATTCTCAAATAAATGACCTAAGTGATAACGAAAGTTTACTCAGGGACACCGATACTGATATTTCCTATCAGATGCTCTCGCATAGTATTAAAGTAACAGCAGACAAAATTAAGACTCAGGCGCATGCGTCTAGATACAATATTGGGTTATTTGCATTAGGACTAATGCCACCACTCATAGCATTAGGAGCTTTACTCGGTAACAAGAACAATATCACGCCTATGCTTAGGTACCGTGATAGCGGCCAATGGATTTGGCCCCTTGAGGAGGCGAGAAAAGAGTTTTACACAGTTAGTGGTATGGATAACTTAACTGATAATGAGAGCCAAATCCTAATGACCTTCGCTTTCACTGCTGAGCCTGAAAGTCTGATTCAAGCACGTAATGAGATTGCTGAAACTCTTAATGCTAAACACATTATTATCAAAGCACTTCCAGAGTACATGGGAAACGGCGCACTTGGTCATCCAGAAGATGGATACGCATTAACGAGTGATATGCAGATACTAATGATTACACTTAAGGATAAATATAAAGTAGATCAAGTTCATCTATTCCCTTGTGCATCTAATGCGGCGTGTATATTTTTAGGACAAGCATATGATAGTCATCACCCAGATATACTTTTATATGACTTCCACGACAATCAAGGTACTCAAACAATGAGACCCGTACTTAATATATCAAACGTAGATAATAGATGTGAAATAACGCATATAGATCAGACAGGTGATGGCAATGGACTTAATCGTTAAAAAATTTACATATCTATATTCTGTTCGATTGAATTTTATTAGAAATTTAGAAGAAGTTTATGAAAAACGATGAAATGATATTAAATCATATGGTTGAGCTTTTAGAGCTTCCTACTTCTGCCTATGAAAAAGCAATCAACCGTTATGAAGACTTAGGTGAATGGCTAGGTCGAAATGAATCTGCATGTCTTCATAATGATGTACATGTGTTTGCTCAAGGCTCATTTCGCCTAGGAACAGCAATACGACCATTAGTTAATAATGAAGAGTACGATTTAGACTTAGCGTGTAATTTACGATCAGGAATAACTAAAAACACTCATACTCAAAAGTACTTAAAAGAATTAATTGGTTCAGAATTAGAGTTGTATCGACAAGCAAGAGGTATACAGAAAGAGCTAGGAGATAAACACCGATGTTGGCGCTTAGAATATGCAGATGATTTGAGTTTCCATCTTGATATAGTACCTTGTATTCCAGAGTCATCATTAGTACGAGAACATTTATTTGATTCAATAAAAGCTTCCGAAAACATAAATATAAGTGAAGTTTTAGCTAGAGATGTTTCTATGTTGGCTGTTGCGATTACAGACAACCGCCGCGAAGATTATAATCAAATTAGTTTGAATTGGTTGATCAGTAATCCAGAAGGTTATGCAAAATGGTTTGATTCACGAATGAGAATGAAACAACAGAGTTCTGACATTGGAGTTATTCTCGAAGACGTTCAAGTGGATGAAGTTCCTCTCTATAAAAGAAAATCTACACTACAGCGAACTATTCAATTACTGAAACGTCATCGAGATGTTATGTTTGCCGAACATAGCGACAATAAACCCATTTCTGTAATTTTAACTACAATTGCAGCAGAATCATACTCAGGTACGGATTCCATATATTCTTCTATGCATAGTGCACTATCTAGCTTAAACGATTTTGCAATTTCGAATGAACATTATCTGCCAAACCCTGTTAATCCAAATGAGAATTTTGCAGATCGATGGACAATGCCTCAATATGAACATTTAAAATTAAAAGATAATTTTATGGCATGGGTGGATGCTGCTATAAAAGATTTTACGCTGCTAACAAGCACAAAAGATACGGATTTACTCACAGAATCTATAAATGAAAAAATGGCTCTGAGTACATCCACTATAAATAAAATATTAGGTATTAAACCTACTGCAAAAAATATTACTAAGTTAGCCGAAGCTGATCAACAGGTTTCTCTCAAAACTCAGATAATTCCAAGTCATGTAGAAAAGCCTAGATGGCCAATGCTTGGGATAATAAATACTCTGAAAGTTAACGTTACAATCCATAAAGGTAATGTGGGTTCTCCACACATTAAAAAAATACTAAGTGGAACAACAGATCAACCAGTATCAAAGAATTTGAAGGTACGCATGGAATATTTGGGAGGCTTATCTCCAACACATCAGCTATATTGGCAGATAGTAAACAATGGTAATGATGCAAAAAATGATAACTGTCTAAGGGGTAGTATTTTTCCTGGGGACTCAGTTCGCTGGGAAGACACATTATATGAAGGTCTACATTGGGTGGAATGTTTTATTGTTGATAAAAAGAAAGGTATTTGTACAGGTAGAAGCGGACGCTATTTTATAAATATTAGATAATTAAATTTTGCTCACCATTTACACCATCAGCAGCTTTGAATCCCATCAGTACTAAATCAATCAATAGGAAAGAATAAATGGTAGAACTAAATAACGATCAAAAGTCTGATATTTTTGACCGACTATTCAAAGAATATGTAACAGAACATGGTCTGGGTGGCATGGCTAAATCGGATTTTGATGCTTTGTTACTATGGTTAGTTGTATCAAAACAAACAGAAATAAACGCTTTTGAAATAAGTAACAAATTTAAAATTAAAGAGAGTCGCGTAAAATCTCTGCTAGAAACTGCAGCAGTGAAATTTGATAAAACTGATGATTTTCAGGCTTGGTTATTAATTCTAAAAGTTTTAGCGGAAGTAGAATTTGATATTGAAAGCTTGGAAAAAGGTCAAATTAGATTCCAATTGAAGAATCCAATGTTATTTCGATGGTTTCAAGAAAAAATACGCAGCTTAAATAGCACATGTTCCTACCATAGAGGCTCGGAACAAATAACAATGAATTTAGATGTTATATACCATCTTTTTGATTTGCTATGGGAAGAAGAGCATCTAGGCCCCGCTTGGAGAGGTGATGTTTTACAAGAGGCTCAATCAAATATTCAGATTGCTATAGGCAATGTTGGTCAGAAAATAGAAACAAATGTTTTAGAAGAATTAAGAGAAATGAAAAAACCGAAACTTAAAAACATTTTAGAAAAAGGGTCTACTCTCTCCAATATTGGTGAATTAATTAGTCCCTTATTAGAAATAATAAATAATTAACTTCATTAATTACGGAGACTAACTTTGTCTGAAAAAAATAAAATTAAATTAGGCCCACTTCTGGGAATGGAAGGGGATTATTTTTATACCGTAACATTTCTTTCTGATGTTGATCTACAAACAGAAGATATCATTCTCAATTTGACTACTCATCATCCTGAAGATACTAAATTTATTCAATGTGGTTTTAAGGAAACCTTAAATAACAGCTTTATATATAAGTTTGGGTTTGAAGTTAAAAAACGAAAAGAAAATTATATCGTTAATTATTCAATCTCTAATAAAGAGATAGTATTTACTACTGAGCATAGAAATAGTTGGAAGTTTGAAGTGCCCGGCGAAAAAGTCATACCAAAAATAGGTATTGCATCATGTAATGGTGCTGGGAATCGTTGGCCAGACCCTAAGAATTGCAATCAATTTTCTATGTGGACGCGACTTCGGAATAAATTTGTTCTTGATGGAGATGATCATGAAATTAAGCCCTTTCATTGTTTGTTATTAACTGGAGATCAAATTTATGCGGATCTTTTATGGAAAGAGATCGATTATTTTAAAAAACATCACTTAATTGGGTGGCGTAGCTTTTTAGGTAGTTCTAGAAAATTTAAGAGTCATAAGATTGCTAATGAAGATAAACAAGGACTTGAAGCTCAACTTTACGATTTCTATGAAAAAGTATATATCCTTAGCTGGGGGCAAATCGATATTGCAACTACCTTAGCATCTGTTCCATCAATAATGATGTGGGATGATCACGATATATTTGATGGCTGGGGTTCTCATTCTGAAAAGTTACAAAATTCAGAAATCTTTCAATTGATTTTTAAGGTAGCAAAGGATTTTTTCGAAAAACTACAAATACGTGGTAACAACAATAAGACAAGAATTTATTCGAAAAAAAATACGGAATCAAATCATTATTCAACAAGATTAAGCTTTAGAAACTTTGAAATATTAGCGCTAGATAACAGATCACAAAGAACCCGTGAACAAATAATGTCTGAAGAACAATATGAAGAGTTAAATGCTTTATGTGGTGACCCTACATTTTTTTCAAACGCCACCAAAGAGCTCTTAAATACACAACAAACTATTCTTTTTGTTATACCTGTCCCTGTTGCCCACCTTAATTACTCAAGCCGAGCAGAAAGCTTTTTATCATATATCTCAAAAGTTAACTTTCAACATAACTTGAGTCTAGGTGATGATGCTTTGGACCATTGGGGTCATAAATCTCACGATAAAGAACAAAAATACCTTATCGACCTTATATACAAATTTGGAGAAGTATTTAATCCCAAATATATACACATTATTTCAGGAGATGTTCACTCAGCAGGAGTAGGTCGGATTAAGAAATTAAAATCTGAAGCAGTAGGTAAAAAAGATATTAATGGCAAAGATTATTTAAGAGTAAATCAACTTGTATCATCTGCGATTGTTCATGACCCAGCTCCTAAATTTGTACAAATAGGAATAGACCGGATCACAAAACAAACTCAGGATGTTGAAGGCTATGATATCTGGCTTGACGATTATGGTAAGCAAGATATGCCTAAAACTATATATGACCGGAATTTTGCTTATCTAGAAAAAAGAGAAAACCAAGGTTTAAAATTTTACCTAGAATTAGAAAATTTCACCTCTTCGACTGGTAAAGAACATGACCGTATCAAAACGGCAGATTATAATTTTGAACAGCCACCTCAGTTTGAAAATTCAACCGCAAAAGATGAACAAAAATAATTCCAAAACTTTCCACAATAACTTGTGATATATAAATATTCGATCAATTGTTAAACACCCAACAACATTGATTTAGTAGCATCATTATAATGGAAGTAGCGTTTACATAGTTTTAAGTTAATGAGTATAACGACCGCATATTTAAGTAAGTATGAGTCATTAAAAAGATAGTATTGTCTTTAAAACGGAATATAAAAAAGTATATGCAGCAATTATTTAAAAGAAACCAAATTATCCATGCAATTGAAAAGCTCTGTGAAAGAGAGGAAGGAATTACCTTTCAACGTTTAGCAAGGAGGCTGTTAAGGGAACAGTTTTCATATACAATTCCTCATAATGAGCATAAAGATTTGGGGGCTGATGCAAGTCTTAACATTTATGGTTCAATAGTTGTACTTTGTGCTTCTCTTTCTGCAAATTTGTCTAAAATAAAGTCAGATGTTGAAAAAAATATAAAAAATAATACTAACTTCAATAAAATCATCTTTTGCACACCCCAAAAAGTTTCAAATGAAAAAATTAAAAAGTGGGAGATTGAAATTTCAAATCTATATGATAAATCTATTGAAATCCTTGAGCGCAGTTGGGTTATTGACGAATGTCTTCGACCTCAAAATAGCTTTATAGTTTATGAAGAGTTAAATATAGCTCCTTCAACTGAGTATGATTCTTTTATCTACAAAACCCCACTATTAGGTGGTCACCAATTTGTTACACAAGATCATCAGGATATATTGAATACTAATAGTTACTCATTAAACGAAGATGTAAATTATCTTGTTTGGCATACCCCACCTAATGGAGACAATTTAGAAGCAGTAAATTTAGCTAAATCAAGTAAAAATGGCTTGGAAACAATTCATGTTTCTGAAGGTGCGGATGGAGATTGCATTTTGCTTGACGAAAAAGTTTATGTTTCGTGGGTCTTAAAAAACCAAGAGACAGAACTATGGTCAATAATGACAAACATTTACGATAGTGATTTAAATAAATTACAGGAAATATGTGTCAATAAAAACTTACCTAAGCTAATCAATAACCCGTATATCGCAAGATGCAAAAGAGAGATATTTATTATATTTGCACATCAACCAAGCCCAGGTGAATATGTTTTACGAACTATACTGATTAACTCAGATCGAAAGCCATTGATAACTGTATTGAAACGCAGACCTTATAACATACAAATCGAATATTCAAATAATAAGGCAGTATGTGTAGTCGATTTTAATACTAGTTTAGAAGTATTTTCAATGGAAGATGATGAATGGGTAAGTATTGCAACTATTGGACCTGAACTTTTTAAAGATAATTATGTTTATAGGTTCGATATTGCAATCAATGATTATAAGTGTATTTTTGTAGTTGATTTAGATTTTACCTGGTCTCTTTTTACCATAGTTTTAGATCTTCAGACTGGTGAAGTTGGTGAGTTATGGCCAATAAGTTCCTCGGGAAAATTTCCAAGTATAGCTGTACGTAATGATGTATGGTTGATGAGCTGGGTTGGAGCTATGGCATTACCAATTGATATGCAAGGCAAATATCATTCTGCTACGGGACTCGAACTGCTCAACGAGGCCATGCTAACGGTAAAACTAGAAACTCTTAAATTAATGAGAAAGCATGGAGCATCTAACTACGAATCTGGGGATATAGGTTATGATGCAAGTACGAAATTTATCCATAAAATAGACCAACAACTCAATTTATCTGTAACTGATTATTGGAAGTATGATACGGATTGGCTTATACGAGATATGCATAGTTATGTTATAGACAACCCTTGGGCTCCAGTATGGATTGGAGTGCTCAATGAAGAGGGCTCATGCGTAAAAAGTATAGGACCTATTGGTTACGGCAATAAAAGTAATTGGAGTACAAAAATAAGTTTAAGTTCGAACTCGGGAATGATTAGTTGGGTAAGTGGTGATAACCCTGAGGATTGTCGTTTAATTATGAGAGAATTTACCCTGATTTAGTCTACGATAACCTTAATCTGCTAATTAGACTGAAGTTAATAATTTCACTTTGTATAGAAAGGTATAACGAACCTCTAGAGAACTGTTGTATTTATGGCAGATTGATGCGTATTCGACACTCGCTAATCTGGTATAGGTCATTAGCAACTAGCTAGTTATCGTCCTCGTTTTAATTTTCATCAACAACGTACTCCAATAATCAAACAAGCAGGTAATGAGCGTACTGTCAGCGGCCCTCAGAGGGGATTGATGCTCCTATGTGAGCTAAAGATGAAAAATAGCTTACAAAAGGTTTAACGCACGATGTGTAAGCACAGGTCTTTTTCGCTGAACTTGTTTTACATAATCTTAAATTATGCGAATAACGGATTTACAGTAACAACGGTTGAATTTCCGACAGTCGGAAATTTAAAAAATAGAATAACCCTTGCTTTGCATGATACTATTTTTTAAACAGAGTGGTGATAACCATCATGAAATCTTCAAGTAGTAGTCATCAATGAATCATCCTAATGTTGTTTCTGAGGCTCATATCAGGCTTATAAGGAATAATGACCACTCTGCCCTGCAAAACCTCTCCAGTAGCCTTCTAGTTGAACGTGTGCATCTCTCAACGACAAAATCAAAGGTAGCCAAGTTTGTTGGTGATCCTAAGGAAATAATGCTGGTTGCAATAATAAATGAGAAAATAATTGGAGTGATTTCAGCTGGTAAACTATCCAGCTTACCAGAGACTAGCCGATGGCTTGAGTTATTTGTTAACTCCAACTGGAGAGGGAGGGGTATAGGCAAACTATTGCTTCAATCGCTTATCTCACAGTGTGGTACAAACGAAAATATACAGTGCTTGGTGTTATCAGTAAAAAGAAATAACAAAACTGCAATAGACTTATATCTAAAACATGGATTTACTAAGAGAAATAATTTCACAAGTTTATTTTTCCCTATCGTCGATATGTATATGTTAACAAATACTAATTAGTATGCGCTTTAGTAGCCGTATGGCTATGCGAAAGAAAAAAACGGTGGGTAAACTCACCAAAATCACCTGCTAATACGACTCGTTGGGTGGATCTAATGGAGGCTAAATGATGAACAGTGGTTAATTATTTTTGATAATTAGCACTAAATGATTGCTCTTATAAACCCCTAATATATTTATAGGCAATTAAAAGTGATGATGGTGATTTCCAGCCATTGCTCTCTGAAATTCTTAATAAGAAACTTCCAGGTGATTCATCGTTAAAGACGAAATTATATGCAGTTTCTATTTATTATTTTTCAATCTTTCCATGATACTTTTTTTTGTATGCTGGCTTGATGTTGAAAATAATAAAATTAACTCGGCCAACTCATCATGATCTGAATATAGGTATGTAACTGGAATTTCAAGAGCATCAGCTAATCGTTTAGCTGTAGAAAAATCTGGTACATGCTTATCTCTTTCGTATTGGTTAATTCTAGGGCTTGCTGAAAATTCATCAAAACCTGCCAAAATACCTAATTGTTTTTGGGACAAATCTTTTGAGGTTCTTGCAAAACGAAGTCGTTGACTGATTGGTGATTTTAAATATTTTGATTTCACACTAAGACGCCTCAAACATTGAGACTAAGACAATCTTAGTTTTTCACTTGCTTAGATACTAAGGAATCCTTAGTATCTAAGGCGCAGGAGTTTTAAGCAGCCTTTTTTTAAATAATCAGCCTTGATAATAATGAATAGTAAAGAAATAGAGAAAATAACTAATTTAGAATTTACTAGAAATGCTGGTCAATATTTCAAAGTAGGTAATTCTAAAATAAACTTTAATGGCTATCTTATAGATGAAGGTATTTGTGTTTTTCACATCTTAAATAATAACCAATCCAATAAAGTGAGTCTATTTATAGGTGGGAGCTTCAAGCTTGAGGAAAAAAATTCTTCAGTTACACTATTATCTTACTCATATAAAACAGGACGTGTTGAGTTAAGGATAGCAGCGCCAAGAAGAATAAAAATTGATAGAGGTTAGTAAGCCTTATGTTTCAGGGGTGCAGATTCACAACTTGAGAGTGAAATTTAGTAAGCTCTTTTTTCAATTCTTCAATTTGAAGTTGATACATTACCTCTCGATTTAAAGCTACCTGGTATTTTCTATCGAGCAATTCATATTTAAGCTTTAATTTTGTTATGCTAGATAAGCTCTTGTTTGTTGAATGTTTCTGCTTATTTCTCCGTAACTTTTCTGCATGATTAATTTTGCGTATTAAATCAGGATATCTACTTGCTTTTATTGAACCTCGCCTTCTTCCAGCCTCAATAGCAACGGAGTCATTGTTTATTGAAAATTTACCTTTCAGAAGGATAATGGGTTTATTACCAATAAGTCGATCTAGTGCGTCATCGTAATGTTGAGTTGACATCTCATACCACCACTTTGTTTTTAAGTATAATTAATTTATCTAACTCTGATTGTTCATATCGTTGCTCTATCGTACCTTCCTCTAATTTTGTTAAAAAGTTAATTTGTTTATTAATGACATTGTCTATTTTACTCAGTTTAAGGGAAGCATCCTTACAATCTAAACAGCTAACAAAGCTTCGTGTTAGCATTTTGTCACATGGAGTAATTGAAGAACAACCACCAACAGCGGTAGTTTTGTAGGCTATTTCACCATTTTGAGCTTTTCTTTCAGAAACGGCTCTATTTTCCTTAATCCACAAAAACTTATCACTTATTTTACTAAAAGTTTTGTCGTATTGTTTTCCTGCGGCACCATATAAGGGCTCATCTGAAAATAATAAGTCTTTAACCATTAAAGAGAAGTTCGCTCTAGCTTCATGTATAGAAAATTGCTTTGATATATGGTTTACATCAGATACATCAAATGTACAATTTTCGGAATTATTCGCATAGTAGTAACTAGTCTCAGTAAACAGATGATGAAGTTGAGTCTGTATAGACCCGATAGAAACAAGTCCTGACGCACTGGCAAAGACCGCAAGTGATCTTCTAAACTGATGTGAGGTGAAGTTCCAAATACTACCAACAGAATATTTACTAGTTCTCCATTCTGTTTCAGGTTCGAATATTTCAAGGAAAGTAATATCTTCTTCTGTGATTGTAAAAGTTTCTATATTGTAAAGAGAGTTTTGCAATATAGGGCGAGAAGATAAAGTAGCATTAATAAAGATTTGTTCTTCACTAAGGTTTTTCTTATGTCCCTTAACAAAGTATTTAGGAGATATAAATAAAGGTAATACATTCTTATGTTCTTCAATATTTTCAGATGTGATTAATTTAGAATTTGTAGCAAGTAGCGTCATGAGATCTTGCAATACCCGTATAACTCTTTCGATTTCAAAAGTAGTAACCCAACTTCCTTTTGCAGGATATCCACTATATTTAGTGGTATAGGCAATCAATCGCGAATGTGTGCGATTTTTATGCTCTTCTTTAAATAAGCAATGATAGGGTAGATTAATTACCTCGCTAGAACGCATTCCAGAATAAAAATGAATTAAATCCTTGCATGTACATTGTAAATTAGTGATATAACTTGAAATTGAGTGTTTACCAATACCTGTGAACTCTGATTCCCATTGGTATTTATTTATAATAGCTTTTAATTTTTTATTTTTTAAAAATGGTTGCATTGCAGATTTTCTTGCACATTTTGTTATCCCATTTTTATTTAAGGTTTTCTCTACAGGCCAATTAGCCATTGTTCCAGCTAAACGCAAGAATGGAAGTCGTATCTGTTCATATTCATTGATTATTGCCCAGGCTTGATTAAGAAATAGACCATAGAGACGAGGAGGAATAACAGGCGTTTGATTCAAATTTTGGGAGTACAAAGTATTTGCATCACTTAATAGTTTTAATGACTCATTATCTAAGGTAGTTCCATATCCTGTACTTGAATAGTTTAATCTTGAAATTGAATTAATAAAACCTTGGAAGGAATTTGTAAATCCACTTACATTTATGTTTTGGTGTATTAATTTTTTAGTTAGAGTTGGAACGGAGAGTACTGACGCAACCTCTAACTTGTGTTTAAACGCAAATTCACAGATAGGTCTTATCACATTTGAAAAAATATAATAAAGAGTGCTAATAGCATAATTGTTTAAATTTTTTTTAAAACTTTGTTTAGCCACTCGATCAACTAAAAACAACAACCACTTTGCCTCATCAACAAATTGTTCATGTATGTGCTTTTTAAAATTAAACTTAGCAGCTCGTTGACCCTTATGGTATGGAGAATAATCCCATATATCATCTCCGTACTGACTAAGAATGCTACCATTAATTTTACGCGTCATGATAAAATCTAAATCTGGTCTAGTCAGCAATTTATTTGAATCATACTCATAGCAATCGGGTAGCTCTTCCATAACACTATAAATTTCGTTTAACTCAACAGTAACCTTCATCACAGCGCACCAATGTCTACTAATAACTCAAGCTTATTATTCCAATAAGTTGTTAATTTTTCATATTTAAATACTTGGTTATGAACAAATTTAATTAAGCTTTTCTTTTCTGGTTGTTGATTTATAAGTTCCTTTAACAAAGTATCAATTCGCTTATTTACAGGCCCATATAACGCTAAGAAATGCTTCTGATCTGACGCATTACTTTTGCTCTCATAAATAATGTATTTAAGTGATATTATTTTTCTCAAGTCTACTTCGTCGCCGTGTAAGCGATAGTTTGAACAAAATAAACATCCTTCTCCTTTACCACACTGCTTAAAAATTTCAGGGGTAGTTTTAGAAAAATCAGGCTCATCTATAGAAATACAGCCACCAATATTTGTCTTTACTTGCGATTTACTTTTATCATTTTGTAATATTTTTTTGTTTAATTTATCGAAAAATATAGATAATTCATCACCTGTTACATTCTTATCGTTACCACTATAATTTTTTAGAGATGTAGTCAAACTATGTTGAAGGACATAAGAACTAATTGTTTCGCCAAAACGCTTACGAACCCATAATCCCTTTGTAACTCGGTGGGCACGGCTTGTACTTAATTTAAAAGGTGTTCGTAGATTTAAGTGTTTTCGACAATAATTTCCGACATTTCCTGTTCTAGTTAAAGGTAGTATGGCCGGAGCATTAATCTTTCTATTATATTTAAAGAATAAAAATTTAAAATTTTTCTTATTTTCATGTTTGAACAAATAATCACGTAAATCTAAAAACAATTTAAAGTGCTTGATGAATTCTGACTGCATTTCAAAATTAACTTCTTTTGAAAATGAACGATATTTGATATTTTTAAAATGTTGTCTGTTTTTTTCTTCTTTATAATCATTGTTCCAAACTAAAGTTGCAGCGGTACTATCATTCATGCCCGTAACGATTAAAAAGTGCATGAAATATGCCAACATAGCAATTTGGGCGATGTTCCTTTTCACATAAGAATACTCAATGTTATTGGTCATAATTGATTGGCCTATGCTTTTTTTTATTGAATGACGAGGAGACAGAAACCCAAGCTCATTTCTTAAATATTCAGGATGAAAAAAAACACCGTTTTCATAATCAAAAAGAGAACATCTATAATTATTTTTTTCTGCTTGGGTATCATAATTACGCATCCACTTTTTTAGAGGTGCAACCCATTCAGTTCGACCATTTTCTAGTTCTATTTTTGTTGGGAGAGTTTTATTTCTTAAGATAATAGTTGTGAGCTCAAGAAATAAAGATGTGTAAAAATTAAACTCTCTAGTAAATTGTAAATCGGTTACAGGGTGAGTTTTGGGAATATGATAATTACTACCTGTGATAAGGTTTATATCAAAAGTGATATCATATTTAGAGCAGTTAAGATGTTCACATAGTAAATTGATAGCATCGTATTGAAGACGTCTTGCGGTGTTAGCACTTTTACCAATAATTTTTTGTTTTATTTTTTTGTTTCTTGGTGTATAAATTCTGACTGCATGCCTAAGTTCATCTATATATAGCTTCAAGCTTTTTCTAGCTTCCTGTTTGTTTTTTGGGAAGGATAGATGAGAGATTGATTTAATAAAAACAAATGAATTAGAAATGGAATTAGTTATAGTCTGATTTGAATGACCTTTGTTCGCATGATAAGCAACCAAACTTAATAAAGACTTAGATATATCTATCCTTCTTTTAAGTAAAGGTAATTTTATTTTCATATAGTCTTTTTTACTACGACCAAATAATACTTTTTTATAACAGATTTCTGCCAAACTATACGTTGAATCTCTGCAATCAATAAGAATATTGTCTATGCGTATACTTTTTCCATTAGGCTTTGTTAAATGATCTAATATTTGCCTTGGGGTTAATAAATTCTGACTTAATGTTACCCACTCATCAGCATGACTAATTGCTTCTGAATTTATCTTTGATGTGGGTTTCATAATGCTTTACCCACTATTTTTTCTAAGTGTTTACTCCAAGCTTTATTTGCATTACTTATTAAATCAGTATTACTTCGAAGATTAAGGTAATGCATTGTGGTACCTCTACTAGCATGATTCATATATCTTTGTGTTTGGCTAATAGCATTATCAATGAAAACTCCTCTTCCTGTTTCAGGCAGATCAACAGGCATAGACTTTAATAATGATTCTAGACGTAGTAATCCAAAAGTTGCTCGTAAATCATGGAATTTAAATCTTTTTCTCGGATTATCGAACCCAAAACTTTTCATTTTTGGTTTTAGTATCACGTTAATAAAAGTAGTCAGTGCTTGACCAGTTGGGGGGCATCGATACTTAATTCTATTAACATCATTACTGGCAATATAGAAGGGATTACCCTGTTGGGTTATAAAAACATATTGATGTGATGGAATAACAAATTTATGTTTAGCACCTATATAACGTTGAATTGCACGTTTAGATTGGATGTAAATTTGAACTGCTTTGTATATTATTGCTGGCATCCTGATATTGAACAAATGCCCATTTTTTGAATCAACAAGGTGGCCTATTCCCGCTTCGATCACAACTTCCAGCTCTGATTCTTTAAGTTGTCTTTCAAAGTGACACTGACGAAGTGTAAAGATTGTTTGTGTACGTGCCCCAGTAGTTAAAATTATTTGGTGAGCGAGAGTCATTTCAATATTTGATATTTCTCTTAATGCTTTAACTACAATTTCAAGTTCAATCTGATCTAGTGGACGAAGCTTTTCACCGGAGTCATGAATAAAGCCTTTATATGTAGCTTCTTCTGCGGATTGTCTTGATGAACCTCTAACTTGCTGAATCTCGCTGCTAGTGACAATTTTTCTGATGGTATTATCTCCCATATTAATCAGATGGATACTTTCTTTATCAGACCACCAAGGGCAAAAATCGAAACGAATGTTCCTATCATTGTTTAAATACCTATAGAACATAACTAACTTAGTAAGAGTTTCCTTAATGTAGCTTGCTTTAAGTTCACCAGCCTCACTTTTATCTAGTAAATATCGACGATACCTAGCAATAGGAGAGCGTACTCTAGAATGTGATTCTAAATAATTAATACATTCCTTTTCGCAGTAATTCATGAATAGCTTTATAGTTTTAGCATACGCATCGATAGTCTTAGAGTTACGGCCTAAATTTAATAATTTAATTAGAAAAATATTTCCATTAAGCCAAGGTGTATCACTAGAATCGATAAGAATAGATACATGAAAGTAACAATCAGTTATACCTTGTTGTTCATCGTTTGATTCAATTGAATATTTATCACCAGTATAAAGTGGATGATGAGCATCCGTGTTAACAGGTTTAAAAATCTCAAATGATTGTATTATTTCTATTGAAAAAGCCATTTCAGTTTCCTTTTAAAAAAACGTAAAAATTAATTAAGAAGGTTTTAATTATTTTTCATGGTTGTTTATCTCTTTGTAATTAAAAGATCAAAAAAGGGAAGAATCTAGATTACTAAGTATTAGTCGAATTAATTGCATAATCAAATTTTATTGCAGATGAGTGTAAACCTGACAGATCCATGATGATATATCTTTCGATATTATGATGCTTGGCGATTGCCTGTAACGCATACAACGTTTTCACTTCATCACGATGCGCTGTTGGAGCTTGTTCAATAAGTCTTGATCTAATACACATCAATTCAATATCAAATTAATATGTAGTTACAGAGGAATTGTTATTCTTTAATGAAAAAATACTAAGTAGTATGAATAATAAAGTTTCTGTCCATCTTTAGGAAAATATTATGTATGTCTGTTTCTAGGTGATTTATTATGGGTGCTGCGGACATCCCTAAAGATGGTGGGAGATTTGATTTGCCGATTGCTTTGGGTATATTGGCAGCGTCCGGTCAGCTTTCGAAAGGGTCGTTAGCAGATTACGAGTTTATTGGAGAGTTATC
>Ga0256834_1000808_pt1 | contig 22169 bp, 21 predicted proteins | sample 4281140metaG_FD_190536 | JGI IMG/M metagenome (GOLD analysis project Ga0256834, IMG submission 190536) | Hydrothermal vent microbial communities from East Pacific Rise, Pacific Ocean - 4281-140 | ecosystem: Environmental > Aquatic > Marine > Hydrothermal vents | place: Pacific Ocean: East...
CAAGTCTGGTTGTAACTCAACTCTAAATTACGCAGTTTATCGATTTTGTTCTTGTAAATTAGGATAAAGGGTGTTCTTTTGAATCAACAAGCCAACTAATAGAAGTAAAACCCTTCGAGCGATAGACTTAATTGCTATCAGTTCGGAGGGTTTTTATGTATGATTTTGCATTAATTCACGAGCACTCTCATAGGCATTTTCAGAAGCTTTATCTCCGCCAATCATTTTAGCAATGGCTTCAATACTTTCCTCATTTGATAGCTTTTTAATGCTACTAATGGCTCTGGTGGAAGAGTTATCTTTAAATACGTAGTAGTGGGTATCCCCTTTAGCGGCTATTTGCGGTAAATGACTAATGGCTACTACTTGATGATTTTCAGCCATTTTCTGCATCATTCCACCCATTTTCAACGCAACCTCACCTGAAATTCCTGTATCGATTTCATCAAATACAATAGTTGGCAATGCGGTTTTATCTGCTAACAAATATTTAATGCAAAACATTAATCTTGAAAATTCGCCACCAGAAGCCACTTGTTTTAATGATTGTGGGGCTACTCCTTTATTAGCACTAAATAGAATTACAAGGTCATCGATACCTCTAGGCCCTAGCGGTTTAAGTTCTGCCTTAACGGTTATGCTAGCGTCTGGAATACCTAGTGGAGCTAGAAGTGATTTAATTGATTCGGTAAGTTTGCCTATGCTTTTTAATCTTTTACTACTTAATTGATTGGCCAGTTTGAGCGCTTCTTCTTCCGCTTTTTCAGTTAAGTCTTTCGCTCTTTCTTTTGCTTCGTTCAAATGGCTGGCTGCAAAGGTCTTTTCTTCTAAGTTTTTTTGTACTTCAAGAAGTCCTTCAACAGAGTTGACTTGGTGCTTTTTTTGCAACTGATAAATGGTGCTCAATCGTTGTTGAACTTCCTCTGTTCTTTCAAAATCAACAGAAATGCTGTCTTCTTCGTTTTCAAGGTCACGAACTAACTCTTTAAGCTCAATAAAGGCTTGTTCAAATTGGCCGTCTAATTTTTCAAAGTGAGCTCCAAAACTTGTAAGCTGTTTTAATACAACTTTTACAGATTGTAAACGCTCTAGTGCACCAAATTCAGCATTGTTTAAGCTTGAAAGTGCTTCGTTTAGTTTTTGCTTAATTTCTTCTGCATTTTCAAGCACGTTTAGCTCCTCTTCCAATGGTTCTTGCTCTTGTGGAGTAAGGTTTAGTTGAGCGAGCTCGTCTAATAAAAAAGTATAATAATCAGCTTCCTTTTTGAGTTCAGCACCCTCAAGTAGCAATTGCTTATAGGCACTCTCTTTTTCTTTAAAGTCTAAATAAAGATGGTGGTAATCTTTTGCTAATCCTATGCTTTCGGAAAAAGCATCAATTATATCTAATTGAAAGTTGGCTGCTCCTAATTGTAAAGTTTCGTTTTGCGAATGCACATCCATTAAAAAGGCACCTAATTTTTTAAGCGTGTCCAATGTAACAGGTGTATCGTTTACGAAAGCTCTGGATTTACCCGCAGGTGTTATTTCTCTTCTAATGGTAGTTTCATCTTCATAGTCTAAATCTTCCTCTCGAAAGAAAGGAACTAAGTCATAGGCCGAAATATTAAAAAAACCTTCTATAATGCATTTGTTCCCTTCATTCAAAAGCACCTTGGTATCTGCTCTTTTTCCTAACAGGAGTCCAATGGCTCCTAGCATAATCGATTTTCCTGCTCCAGTTTCACCCGTTATTATATTAAGCCCTTTAGCAGGATTCATCTCAAGCGATTCGATGAGGGCATAATTTTGTATGGAGAGCTTAGTGAGCATTAATTGCAATAATGATTATCGAGTATGCAAAATACTTGATAATTATTCATAATGTAAAAAGTAGGCGAAATTATTAAAAGAAACTATTTCAAAATCTCCTGAAAAATATCTTCTTTAATAGGGTTTAGGTCAATAAGTAAGTTATAAGCTTGGCGTTTTTCCTGCTGGGTTGCATCGGCAAAAATATTAACAAGCTCTTCAGATTTAGCATCAAAGAAACTAATTACAAAGATTGAAGAGGGGTACCGGTTTTTGATCGATTTGATGCTATTAAGTACTTCAAGCACCTGTTTTCTGCATTCATCAGGGTCGGTATCAAATACATCTAAGCCCAGTCGGTGGTATTTATAATAGCCGATTCTTAAATCTTCAATTTGTTGATTTGTAATGTCATTCACCAAAGCATATCTGTTTCTTGTACTTTGCAAAGCACCCCATCCTGGTCTGCCTCCTTGAGCTGCATTGGTTACTATATTTTGTGCTTTAGTAAAATAAGGAGAGCCTGCTAGTTCTCCAAAAGAATCATAGTCGAGACCTACCATGATATAGGCATAATAGGCCAACATCGAAGTTAAATTAGTTAAATAGTCATTCTCATTAAAATTCATTGGTAATGACTCAACATATTCAAACGACCAGTCTCGATCCGCAAAATTAAATAGGATTGATTCATACGTAGTATTATAAATGGGTCTGGCAGATCGGATTTGAACTGTAGCTTTAAATGTACCTATACTAGGCATTTCATTTAACGTTATAGTAAGGCTGCATTTTATCCGTTCTAAAGGTTCAATTTCATCGGTTGTCCATTTGCGAGTATTTAAAAAATTCTCGAAGGCTAGTTCCATATCTTCAAAAATGCGAGTTTCTGAAGTTTCAATTCTTTGGGCATCAATAACTACATCGCAATTTAAATCTTGCGACCAGCCAATTTGATTTAACCAGCCAACAAATAGCAAAAGAAGTAAATACTTAAAGGTGTTTTTCAATTTCATGTAGAATATCTTTGGCAACTTGTGTCTTACTCTTTAACTCAAATTCTTGACTATTATTTTGTGTATCAAAAATAGTTATTCGGTTTGTGTCTACTTTAAACCCTGCACCCGAATCATTTAATGAGTTTAACACTATTAAGTCAAAATTCTTTTTTACTAGTTTTTTTTGTGCGTGTACCTTTTCATTTTCAGTTTCTAGTGCAAAACCTACATTAAACTGGCCTTTCTTTTTTAAACTTCCCAGTGTTTTAGCAATGTCAATTGTTTTAGACAGTTCTATTGATATTGTTGATGTGCCCTTCTTTATTTTTTGCTCAGCAACATTGCTAGGTGCATAGTCGGCAACGGCAGCTGCAAAAATCGTAATATCCATAGCTGAGTAAACCTTGTTGCAAGCCTCGTACATTTGCTTCGAGCTTGTAACATCTATTACTGTTTTAATAGCACTTGTATCAAGGTCACTTGGCCCTATTACCAATGTAATATTTGCCCCTTTTGTTTGCGCTTCTTTGGCTAATTCTAGTCCCATTTTACCTGATGAATGGTTGCCAATAAACCGAACCGGATCAATGGCTTCGTAGGTAGGGCCTGCTGTTATTAACATATTTTTGCCCCTAAGCTTAGAATTTGAATCAAAATGTGTGTTGATATGTTCTAAAATTGTTTCAGGCTCTGCCATTCGGCCTTTTCCTGCTAATCCGCTAGCCAGTTCCCCCTCTTCAGCATCAATAATAGATACTCCATGAGACATTAATAATTGTAAGGAGTTTGCTGTTGTTGGATGTTGAAACATATCAAGATCCATTGCAGGAGCCACAAATACCGGACAACGTGCCGATAGGTAGGTGGTAATTAATAAATTATCGCTTTGGCCAGAGGCCATTTTAGAAAGTGTGCTTGCAGTGGTTGGGGCAATAACCATTAGGTCTGCCCAAAGGCCTAATTCTACATGATTGTTCCATGTACCGTTCTCCTCTTTTTTAAACAGAGTAAGAGCAGGGTTTTCGCTAAGGGTAGAAAGAGTAAGAGGGGTAATAAAAGAATGAGCAGAGGGTGTCATTATAACTTGCACCTCTGCTCCTTGTTTTTTTAGTTGCCTTACCAAAAAGGCTGACTTGTATGCAGCTATTCCACCACACACTCCCAAAATAATTTTCTTTCCTTGGAGCATATAGTAAAAATAGAATAATCTAGTCTAAAGTTCCGATTCCTCAGTTTCTTCTTTTAATCTATGCGTAAGTTCACCTTCTAAAAACTCATCTGTTGCAAGGTTAGTTGGCTTAGGCATTCTTTCGTAAAATCTAGAAATCTCAATTTGTTCTCTGTTTTCAAAAATTTCTTCAAGGTTATCAACAGTAGAAGCAAATTCTGCAAGTTTTGAGTTTAACTCATCTTTTACCGTGGCAGAAATTTGCCTAGCTCTTTTAGAAATAATGGTAACAGACTCATACACGTTATTAGTTTCCGCTGTAAAGTCTTGTACGTTTCGTGTTTTTAAAGATGCTTGTGATGACATAATATTTATGATATTTTTTTTTCTAATTGATTAATAGCAGAATTATAAAACTTCTCTGCTTGGCTTTGGTATGAACTATTTGGGTAACGATCTACAAATTCTTCGTAAAGTTCTATTACCTGATTATATCTTTTCCTTTGTTTAGATGGAATACTTTTTTGCGCAACTTTAAAGATAGCCTCAATTTTTAAATATTTCAACTCTTCGTTGTATTTTGAATCAGGGTAATCTTTAGCAAAGTTCTCAAAAGCTACTTTTGCGCTCTTTAGCATTCCTATTTTGTAGTACTCTTTAGCGTTTTCATACGCCTTGGTTTCAAGCTTAACTTGTAACTCATTAATAATATCGCTGGCCTCCTTTAAAAACTCAGAATCTGGATTTCTGTTAATATAAGCCTGTAAAGCATCAATTGCATCTCTCGTACTCGTTTGGTCTAACGAATATATTGGAGAGTCTTGATAGAGGGAATACGCATACATAAACTGTGCTTCGGTTGCAAATTCACTTCTGGAGTAAGTTTCGTAAAAGGTTTTAAAATAATGCGCACTTAAAATGTACTGCTTATCTTTAAAATGTGCATAAGCGTAATAAAATTGTGCTTTTTCTCCTTCAGATTTTCCTCTGGTTACGGGCAGAACCTCTTCAAAAAGTGCTATTGATCTGAAATAGTCTCCTTTTTCATAATATTCCATAGCTTTTTCATATTTCAGCTTCCAATCACCGCTTTTCTGAACCTTTCGGAACTCACTGCAAGATGACGCTGAATATAATAAAACTATGAAAAATACAATTCTTAAAAGTGCAGCTTTTCGCATAAGGGTGCAAATATAGCAGACTACTGTTTAAAATGAATAAAAATTACAAAGATGATAACGGAAATTCTGAAAGAATATTTGAATTATTTTCGAACGACCATTTTTTTTGTGGCCACACCTTCGTTATCAATGTATAAGGTGTAAAAATATACCCCTGGATTATAGCTACCTACAGGAATTATTAGCCGAGATTCATAGGGCGATAACGTAACTTCACTAATCACGGAACCTAATACATTATGAATTACAATTTTTGCTTTTTTATCTGGGTTTGTATAAGTGTAATTAAAAATTGCTTTCTCTCTAACAGGGTTGGGGTAAGCATCGCTTAGTTGAAGGACTTCGGAAGAATAGAGAATTCCATCTTTGACCTTCTCCTTAATGGAATAATTAATTTCAGCTTCAACGCTTTCAGCGGCATTATTTAAGTTGTAAAACAAAAATTTTACAGTGCTATTTCCAGGTACAAGACCCGTTTCTAAAGTAGTTGAAAAGCCAGCATAAATTTGACCCGGCAAAATTTTAATAATAGATTGATTTTCAACAATATTAGTTTCGCTACAATCGTTATTAATACAAAACTTAGAAACCTGACTTGATCTTATGTTTTCATGAATTTTTTCTACACTAATAATAATGATATGATTGGACGTGTTTTGAATTCTAATGCTTGTAGTAGTAGATGTGCCTACTTCAGAACTAATGTTTAGCTCAGAATCTACAATTCTTAACCCTTGGCTCCAAGCAGACCCTGAAGCGAGAATTAAAATAACTATGTAGATAAAGTATTTCATTGAAAGTTTTGTGTGTACTTATGTACCCTAGTAAATGTACAAAATTATTAATAGGAATCTAAATTAGTTAGGGTAGAATTTATTATTGTTTTAGATTAGGCTTCTTTTTTATAGTTGGACTTAAGGGGCTTCTTCTTTTTTTGCTTTCAAGATTAATTGGAATGTCCAAAATAAATTCTTGGTATTCTGCCTGAGTTTCTAAGTCCAGCTCATTTTCTAATAATTCTGATTTGATTGGAATCTCTTCGCCTCTCCATTTAAAGCCGTTTAATTTAGTGTCTTCAACTTTAAGCTCTTGTGGCGGAATAAATTTTCCTTCGGGTTTTACTAAAAAGGAAGCATCTGTTAGTTTTCTTTCTTCAAACCTCAGCACTATGTCGCTGCAAATAATGGTGTTCATACCTACCAATTCTTTGGTTTTGTCATCGCGCATAAAAAAAATACTTTCTCCATTTCCATACACATTCACCCGGTCTAATTCTTCATTTTTAAGCCAAGCCACCATTTCTCGGCCTTTAATTTGATTATAATATTTGGCAGAATCTGAGGAGGCGACAAATGCATTGGGGTAAAGAATCATTTTCTCCAATCCTTTATTTTTAATAATGATATCAATGGTATCACCCGACATCTGGTTTTCTCCTGACCATAAAACAGGATCTCCAAATAATGTCATAATGGAGTCGGCCTGAAAATAGGCGATTGAGTCGCTAACTCCTTTTATATCGTTCTTAAAAATTTTCACATTCGAGTAAGCCAATAAACGTTTATTAACATTCTCTTCACTATCAATAGAAACAAGGGTGTCGGCTGTTAAATAGAGAGTGTCTTTTACATCTACCATTTTCAATAGTGGCTTATCAAATATTTTGGTTGTGTTGGTAAGCTTGTTTATTATTGCTTTTTGCCCCGTAATAATAATGTTTTCATCTTTGGACAACATATATACATTACCAGTAATGGTGTAAATTCCTCTAATGTCATCCAGGTTCATTTTATTACCTTTTATAAAATAAGACTCTGTTTCGGCAATGCCTTTAAATAGGTTAGAACTTTTCCTTTTAGTTTCATAAATACCTTCGGTATAGTTAAAAATATTGCCATCAATATCTGTTATTTCAGTAGGAGCAACAAAATAAACGATCCCAGTTTTAGTGTTATAAACAAGGGTATCAGACCTTAAGGTTTTTTCCTTATTAGTGCCAACCACATTGGTTTTAAAGGATGAAAAGCTTGTAGATGTATTGAAGTAGCCCTTTTTACTTGTTAGCACATTAGTTGAATCAACAATTTTACCAGAATTAAAATAGGTAGCTATGTTTTTAGTTCTATCATAGTCTAAAAACTCAGTAAAAAGTTGCATTTGATCTAACTTTGTTAGCACAACATTTTGCCTCAGCTTTGCAATTTTTGTGTTTCCGTTATAATGCAATGTCTTGGCTGTTACGGTTATTGAATCTCCATCTAAAATTCGAACATGGCCATAAGCCTCAAGGTTATTTGTTTTTTTTACTAAAACTGCTGAATCACATAAAAAAATTGTACCCTTATGAGTGAACCGAACGTTGCCAGTTACAATCATATAATTAACCCCATTTTTTCTAAGGCCAGTAGCTTTACTTGACCCTGGCTCTAACTTAATTTTTTTTTGCGCATTTGCTTTTGGCACTCCTGCGATTAACAGAAAAGATATAAGAATTATAAGTAAGCGCATTTATTAAAACAATGTATTGGTGATAAAGTTTCAAAACTACTACTAGTAAATTGAAATGAGATAACTTGATGCAATCCTATTTTGTATATTTTTGATGTATGGTTAGCAAATTTATCTTATTTGTTGAAAGCAATAATATTGCCATTCACGATTCCAACACTTTATTAGCTGTGAGTGGTGGGATAGATTCGGTTGTGCTTGCCTATTTGTTTAAGTTGAAAAAACTAAATTTTAGTTTAGCACATTGCAATTTTAATTTAAGGGGTAAAGAGTCAGATAAAGATGCAATTTTTGTTAAAAAGTTGGCGGTAGAACTGGATGTGGAATTTCATTCTACTTCTTTTCGTACCACCGAGGTTGCTAACAAGAAGGGTATTTCTATTCAAATGGCTGCTCGCGAATTGAGGTACTCCTGGTTTAAAAAAGTTCGAAAAGAATTTGGCTATGATTTAATTGCTACTGCTCACCATAAAGGAGATGTAGTTGAAACAGTTCTTTTTAATTTGACCAAAGGCTGTGGGTTAGAAGGTTTGCATGGTATTAAGCCAGTGATTGGAAACATTATTCGCCCTTTACTTTTTGCAGAACGAAATGAGATTGAACTATTTGCAAAAGAGAACAAGATTAGCTGGAGAGAGGATAGTTCGAACAAATTGGTGAAATACAGCAGGAATAAAATCAGGCATCAAGTTGTGCCTGTATTGGAAGAGATAAACCCAAAAGCCCAAGAGGCAATTTATAATACAAGCAAGCGTGTTGCAGAGGCTGAAGCTTTTTTAGAGTTTGCGGTAAAGAATGCATCTGCATCTATTATAAAAAAAAAGAGCACTAATATCTTTATTGATAAAAAGGGGTTAATGAATACCCCAGGAAATACTTATTTATTATTTAAACTCATAAAGCCTTATAACTTTGTTTATGGTCAAGTAAAATCTATTATAAATTCTTTTAGCGGAATTGCTGGCAAACTGTTTTATAGTTCAACTCATGTGCTAAATGTAGATCGAGCAGAACTCGTTATATCTCCCATTGCTAATGGGAAACACAAGGTTTTATTGAAGGATGAAGAGGGACAGTATGTTATTGATAAATTAAACCTTATTACTAAAATCCACCCTAAATCCGATTATACGATTAAAAATAATATATCAATATTAGGTTTGGACAAGGATAAGTTAACATTTCCTCTCGAAATTAGAGGGTGGCAGAAAGGAGACATATTTTACCCGTTAGGAATGACAGGCAAAAAAAAACTAAGCGACTTTATGATAGACGCTAAAATTCCTGTAAACTTGAAAGACCAGATACGAGTAGTAGTGTCAGATGGCAAAATAGCAGGAATTTTAAATCATAGGTTAGATCGTAGGTTTAAAATTGATGAGAAGACGAAGAAAGTATTTGAAATAACTTGTAACTAGAGCAAATGTTTAACCCGTTTAAAAAAACATACGAGACAGATGAGCAGGAGATGCTGTCTTATTTAAGTGGGTTAATACTGTTTTCAGAGTTGACCGAAGACGAAAGAGCATTATTTCTACCCCATTTACACAAAAGGTCGTATAAAAAGGATGAGATAATTTTTCTTAGAAATGACCCTGCTCATGCCCTATACATTTTAACTGATGGCGAAATTGCCCTTACCCTAGATCAAGAAAAAAGTACAGAAATAATTACTCATTTAGATAAAGGCAGTATTTTTGGAGAAACTTGTATTCTAGCTAATAAAAAGAGGTTGGTAAATGCAGTTTCTATAAGCGAAACTTCCACCATGTATGTGCTTCCACAAGTAAGTATTCATGATATTTTTAAAACAAAATTAAGTGTAAAAGTTAAAATGTTAGAGGCGGTTGCCCACCTTTACCATGATGTAAATGGCGACATCTTAAAAACCTACCAGAACTCGCAAGGATTTTTTTATATGTCGCAAGTTTATAACAGTGAAAAGTAGCTGTTTTCCCTATTCCTTTTGTATTTTTGTTCTCGTAATTTATAATTTTTAAAATACAAGTTTTGTTACCTATAGCCGATTTAGGTAGGGTTTTAACAATAATAATTAAATAGAAAGTATATGAAAGTAACTGTAGTAGGAGCAGGTAACGTAGGAGCAACCTGTGCCGATGTTTTAGCGTATCGCGAAATTGCTAATGAAGTAGTTTTAGTTGATATTAAAGAAGGAGTAGCAGAAGGAAAAGCACTTGATATTTGGCAAAAGTCACCTATCAATTTATACGATACACGTACTGTAGGTTCTACAGGCGATTACAGCAAAACCGCTGAATCTGATGTAGTAGTAATTACTTCTGGGTTGCCTCGTAAACCAGGCATGACTCGCGATGACCTTATTCAGACAAATGCGGGCATTGTAAAATCTGTAACTGAAAGTGTAATTAAGCATTCACCGGATGCAATTCTTATCATTGTATCTAATCCTTTAGATGTAATGACTTACCAGGCCCATTTGTCTTCTAACCTTCCTAAAACTAAAGTTATTGGCATGGCAGGTATTTTAGATACAGCAAGGTATAGAGCATTTTTAGCAGAAGCACTTAATGTATCTCCTAAAGATATTCAAGCGGTGCTAATGGGCGGCCATGGCGATACCATGGTGCCATTACCAAGATATACAACAGTTGGTGGTATTCCTGTAACGGAATTAATTGGAAAAGAAGAGCTGGATGCCATTATTGAGCGTACTAAATTTGGTGGAGGTGAACTGGTTAAATTAATGGGTACTTCTGCATGGTATGCACCAGGAGCTGCGGCAGCACAAATGGTGGAAGCCATTATTAAAGATCAACGTAGAGTATTCCCTGTGTGTATTAAACTTGACGGTGAGTATGGAATTGATGATTGCTATTTAGGCGTTCCTGTAATACTTGGGAAAAATGGTGTTGAAAAGGTGCTAGAACTTGAATTGAACACAGAAGAAAAAGAAATGTTAGAAGTTTCTAGAGGTCATGTAAAAGAAGTGATGGCTGTATTAGACAACTTAAACTAGATTTTAATAAATAAAAATCAAGCCCTGCATTTAAGTATGCAGGGCTTTTTTTATCTTCACAAAATAATCTTGCTAAATTGTATTTCAAAGACATAATCATAGGTTTTACTGTTGCCTTAATCATACTTATGATTGGAATAGGCATGAGGTCTTTGTTTACAGATAGCACAAATCGGAAATATTTTCTGCCAGCTTTATCTTTAAAAATGCTCGGAGCTCTATTAATGGGGCTTTTGTATTATTTTTATTATGGAGGAGGAGACACCTTTACTTATTTTACCAAAGGGGCTATTCATATATACGATGCTTTTTGGGATAACCCCTCTTTAGCATGGCATCTGCTTTTTGGAGACACAAATTATGGGCATGGTGTTTATATGTATGCTTCAAAAATTTGGATGTATAACGACCCTTCTTCTTATATTATAGTAAAAATAGCTGCAATCATAAGTTTGTTTGTGGGAGGGTCTTATGTGGCTACTTCTTTAGTTTTTGCAGCACTATCTTTTACAGGAATCTGGGCAATGTACTTGGCCTTTTCTAAATTATTTCCAGGTAAAGAATGGTATTTGGCTTTGGCTATCTTGTTCATTCCTTCTACTGTTTTTTGGGGCTCTGGCATTTTAAAAGATACAGTTACCTATGGTTTTCTTGGTTGGGCAATAACAGCGTTTATTCATTTAATATATGCTAAAAAGAAAAGTATTGTTTGGCTCTTTACGTTGGTGTTTTCTCTATATGTAATCTATGTAATCAAGATTTATATAGTAATGAGTTTGCTTCCAGCTCTTATTGTTTGGGCTTATTTTGTCAATATTAATAGAGTTAGAAACAAGGCATTAAAATTTATGGTTGCACCATTTGTTATTATTATAACATTTTTTATGTCTGGGTATGCAGTATATTCAGTTGGAGCCAATAATAAAAAATATGCCGTAGATAAATTGGCAGAAACAGTAAGGGTAACTGCCTATGATGTAGGCAGGTTTACAGGAAAAAATGCAGGCAGTAGATACGACTTAGGAGATTTGGATGATTCATTAGTTGGTATGCTAAAGCTTGCGCCAGCAGCCATAAATGTGTCACTTTTCAGACCCTATTTTTGGGAAGTGAGAAACCCTCTAATGCTGCTAGCTTCATTAGAAGGACTCGGGTTTATGATACTTACATTATGGGTCTTTTTTAGAAGCAGGCATAATATTTTGGGTGTATTAAACAACCCTGCCATAATATTTAGCCTCATATTTTCACTCACATTTGCTTTTGCTGTTGGTGTATCAACTTATAACTTCGGAACACTTTTTAGGTATAAAGTTCCTTTGATGCCATTTTATGGTATTTTTCTTGCCATTTCTTGGGCTTCTTGGAAGGCTGCAAGTAAGGAAGAAAAAGTTGTTTGATTTTAGAGAAGTACTTGGTAAGTTTCAATTTCATTGCTATAGTTTTGGTGTATGATTTTTCTTCACCCTGAATTTTTGTGGGCTCTTTGGGTATTATTAATACCCATAATTATTCATTTGTTTGACTTTAGAAAAAGTAAAAAAGTTTTTTTTCCAGATATTCGTTTTTTAAAGGAAGTAGAGCAGCATTCAAGAAAGCCCTTAAAACTGAAACAGTGGTTGATATTGCTGGCTAGGCTTGGGTTTATTACATTTCTTGTTCTTCTTTTTGCACAACCAACAATTACTTTCAACAACCCTAATCAGATTGGTAAAGGAACTGTGCTCATTTACTTGGATAACTCGCAAAGTATGAGCTCGTTTGCCAATGCCAAGGAGACATTGCTTGAAGAAGCTAAAACCATGGTGCAAGGTATAATTGAGAAAATGCCTAAAGAGCAAGAACTACTTATTATAACAAACGATGATTTTGGGAGATTTAAGACACCAATTAATATAAGCAAGGCTTCTGAGAGCATACCAAGTATCAACTTATCAGAAAAGCCTTTTTCGTTACAAAAATTAAGTGTTAAAATTAGCGAATATACTAGAAGTGCAATTCAGCTATCTGACGTCATCGTTATTAGCGATTTTCAAAAGGCAACCTCTGAGCTTTTAGAGAGCAGCTTAGACACTGCATTAAATTATTGGGTTTCACCTCTAACTCCTGAGAGTATTAAAAACTGCATGGTTGACAGTATTTATTTGGAAGATTCGAATATTGCTTCAGATGGGAATAGGAGCATTAATGTTATTGTTTCAAATACCAGCAATGAGGTAAAAGAGGGGTTGCCAATAAAAATATTTGTTGGGGACAGACAGGTTTCGGCATCTAGTATTACCATTCCAGCTTATCAGAAAAGAAGTATTTCGTTTTCCCTTGGAAAACCAGAAGGTGCTTTGGCAGGTTATATTCAATTGGAAGATTACCCTAATGTTTTCGATAATAGATTTAACTTTTCGCTACCTCCTGCTCACCTAATTAGTGTCTTAGAAATTGCTGACGACAATCCATCACCTTATATAAAGCCTGTTTTTGGAAATGAAAATATATTTTCATTTGTCACTAATAATTATCAAAACATAGATAGTGAAATTTTAGAAAATGCTGAATTTATAATTATAAACCAAGTTCAAAAGTTATCGAAAGAAACTGTATTGCAACTAAAAAACATGGCCGTAAAAGGGAACGTTGTTTTAGTTATACCAAATGCTACCAGTAATTTGGCCGCATATAAATTTATTGTTCCACACCTTAAAGAAAAGGAACTGCCAACTAAACTTAAGTTGAAGGAGCCTTCTTTTAAGGTACCCTTTTTTAGTTCAATGTTAGAAAAACCATCTCAGAAATTTGAAATGCCAACTGCTACACCTGTTTGGTCTTGGGGGCAAGACAGGTCGGCTATACTTTCTTTTGAGGATGGCTCCCCTTATTTATCAGAGGTAATAGAGAATATATACTTTTTAGCTAGCCCTCTTCAAAACCCTTTATCCGATTTTCAAACTCATGCTCTTTTTGTTCCTGTAATGTACGGATTAGCCTCTCAGTCTTCAACGCCCAAGATTTCCCTTTTTAATAGAATAGAGGATGAGTATTATGATTTGTCTTTGGCATCTATAGAGCCTAAGGATATAATTAAGTTAGTTAAAGATGATATTGAGATAATCCCTAATAGGCAAAATATAGGAACGAAAGAAAGAATTTCTTTCCCTAAAGAGCTAATTTCAACGGGCACTTACGAGGTTAGTGTACGAGATAGCGTTAAAGCTTATTTATCAATTAATTTAGATAAGAAGGAGTCTCTATTGTCTCCATTAACAAAAGATGAAATCGAAAGCTTATTTAGTGACCATAAGATGGTGTTATTGGATGAATTTAAACCAAATAAAAGCAATTTAATTTCTTTTAATACAGGAATGCAGCTTTGGAGGTATGCACTAACAATCTGTTTACTATTTTTGCTAATGGAAACATTACTTATCAGATTTAAATAATTATGGCCACACTGATTAATTCAGTAAAAATTTTTGATAAAAACTCTGTCCATCATTTAAAGGTGCGCAATGTATTAATTGCCAAAGGCAAAATAGCCTACATTGGCTCTGATTCTCCTAAGGCAACAGAGGTTATTAATGGTAAGGAATGTTTTCTCTCCATAGGGCTATGCGATTTACAAGCGAATTATTCAGACCCAGGAGATGAGCATAAAGAAGATTTAAGCTCAGGATTAGAGACTGCTATGGCAGGCGGTTTTACCGAGGTGGTTTTATTGCCTAATACAGCCCCTGCCATTCAAAAGAAAAACGATATTAAATACTTGACCAAAGGAAATTCAAATTCATTGGTGCAGTTGCACCCCTTGGGCGCAATTTCTATTGATTTAAAAGGAGAAGCACTTACCGACATGTTAGATCTGGCTGAAGCCGGAGCCATTGCTTTTTCGGATGGCTTAAAACCTATGTGGAATTCAGACTTACTATTAAAAAGCCTTCAATATATTAAAAAGATTGATGGTCTTGTTATAGATAAACCCGAAGATAAATGGCTGGCTTTTTTGGGCACTATGAACGAAGGAGAAAACAGCGCATTATTAGGAATGAAAGGGATACCTGCATTAGCAGAAGAATTGGCGGTAGCAAGAGACATTGATATTTTAGCTTATACCAATGGTCGCCTTCATTTATCCAATATTTCTACCGAAGGGTCGGTAAAACTAATTAAAGCAGCCAAAAAGAGAGGTTTAAACATTACATGTGATGTTGCTGCACATCAACTGGTATATGACGATTCATCTGTATTGTCATTTGACGCAAATTATAAGGTAAGTCCTCCTTTTAGAAGAACCGCAGATTGCAAAGCTCTTATTAAGGGATTACAAGATGGTACTATAGATGCAATTGTTTCGTCTCACCAACCACACGATCAGGAAAGTAAGCAATTAGAATTTGATTTGGCTGATTTTGGAATTATAGGCCAACAAACAGTGCTGCCACTATTGGCAGAAGTAGCTGATTTAATAGGTTGGGAAATAATCTTTGATAAATTAACTCATAGCCCAAGAAACATTATAGGATTGCCTTCGGTTGAGGTTAAGGAAGGCGAACAGGCAAATTTAGTATTATTCTGCCCAAAGAAGAGTTGGGATTATAATCTAAAGACTAACACATCTAAATCTCATAATTCACCTTTACTAAATCAAACACTTACAGGAAAAGTAGTGGCGGTGTTTAATAATGGTCAAAAAAGGTTGTTCAACAAATAAAATTTAAACATTTGAAACTAAAAAGTAACCTTGTGCAAACCGCCCTAAAATTTGGCCTTTTAGGTGCGTTAATGATTATTATTGCCCTCCTAGTTTTGTTTTATTTAGGGAAACACCCCTTATTGCTCAACCCATTATTAGATGCCCGTTGGACACTCTATGGGTTATTCATATTTTTTGCCATTAAGTCGTTTCGAGAAGAGAGTGGAGGCTTTCTCCATTTCTGGGAAGGGTTAGCTTTAGGTTTTTTGGTCTATTTAATAATGGCACAAATGGCTGCTGCTTTTATTGCAGTGTTTGCAAGTATAGATTCTACTCATTTTTTAGTAGATTATATTCGAATTGCTATGGAGCAAATAAATGCGAATCGTGAGGCACTCATTGCTAATAATATTGACGAAAAGACCTTAAACGATGCACTGGAAATACTGCCAACCACCACGGCAAATAACCTTGCATTCGATTATTTTTTGAAAAGTATGCCAATTGGACTAATTTTAACCTTAATACTTTCCATCCTTATGAGGAGGAAAGAAGAAATCTAGGTACTAACCAAACTAAATAAAAACGAACATGGAAGAAGAAAACGAACAAGTATCGGTAAAACAAGTGGCAGTTAAATGGGGATTGATATCGGGTATAATATCAATTGTACTCTTTTTGATAACTTATTTTGGAGGCTTAATGGGTGATTCTTGGGTAGGTTGGATTGGCCCAGTAATAATGATAGCATTGGTCTATTTGGCACATAAAGAATTTAAAGATCAAGGCAATGGCTTTATGAGTTATGGCCAAGGCTTGGGTTTGGGAACTTTAATGGGATTAGTATCAGGACTAGTTTCTTCGGTATTTTCATATATCTACATTAAGTTTATTAATCCAGATTATTTGGTTGAACTGTTAGATATTTCTCGAGCTCAAATGGAAGACAGTGGGCAAGGAGAAGATCAAATTGAGGTAGCAATGGAAATGGTTGAGAAATTTATGAGTGCAGAAATGACTGCCGGCATGAGCTTGCTAGGTGCAGTTTTTATTGGTTTTGTTGTTGCCCTAATAGTTTCTGCAATTACTAAAAATAACGACCCTTCTTTAGAAGTTTAAATGATAAACCTTTCGGTAGTAATACCTTTATACAACGAGGAGGAATCCTTACCAGAACTTTGTAACTGGATAAGCCGTGTGATGGATTCACACGGCTTTAGTTATGAAGTACTTTTAATAAATGATGGTAGCTCGGATAATTCATGGGGTGTAATTGGCGAATTGAGTGCCGATAATCAACATATTAAAGGGGTTAAATTTAATCGTAATTATGGAAAATCTGCAGCCCTAGATACAGGCTTTAAATTGGCTAAAGGCAAGGTGGTAATTACAATGGATGCCGATTTGCAGGATAGCCCCGATGAAATTCCCGAGCTTTACCGCATGATAACCGAAGAGGGAAACGATATGGTTTCGGGTTGGAAAAAGAAGCGCCACGACCCTATGTCAAAAACAATTCCTTCACGGTTTTTTAATGCCACCACCCGAATAATATCAGGCATTAAACTTCACGATTTTAATTGTGGGTTGAAAGCCTATGATAGCAAGGTGGTTAAAAACATTAAAGTATATGGCGAAATGCACCGTTATATACCCGTAATTGCCAAGTGGCACGGCTTTACCAATATTGGCGAAAAAGTGGTGGAGCATCGTAAACGTAAATTTGGAACCACCAAATTTGGAATAGAGCGGTTTATTTTCGGATTTCTGGATTTACTCTCAATCACATTTGTGTCTAAATTTAAAAAGAGTCCCATGCACTTTTTCGGACTCTTAGGAACACTCTCATTTATATTTGGCTTTATTTCAACCGCCTGGCTTATTTGGAAAAAATTGCAGGCAGTTTACATTTTAAAAGTACCTATAGCTCGCGAAGTGGTAGATCAACCATTATTCTTTTTGGCTTTGGTGGCTATTATTGTGGGCGTTCAGTTATTTTTGGCTGGCTTTCTTGGAGAACTATTGGTTATAAATAAAGCCGAAAAAGACGAATATTTAGTAATTGACACCATTGGTATTGAAAGCTAAAATCAATTAAAAACTCCGTGTGCCTTTGTGTATTCTTTGAGCATCTTTGTGAAATAGTTAACCACAAAGTTCCACAAAGGAAATTCTGAGTTCCACAAAGGAAAATTAGAGATGTATTTTTATTCCATTATCATACCTGTTTACAACCGGCCTCAAGAGGCGGATGAATTGCTGGCTTCTTTAACACAGCAGACGTATCCTGATTTTGACGTGGTGATTGTGGAGGATGGGTCGCAATACACCTGCAAAACTGTTGTTGACAAATATTCAGATAAATTAGATATTAAATATCATTTTAAAGAAAATGCAGGCCAAGGATTTGCACGTAATTATGGTTTTGAAAAAGCCCAAGGTGATTATTTTATTGTATTCGATTCGGATTGTTTAATTCCTGCGAATTACCTTGAAATCGTTGACAAATCTATAGCAGAAAACGGCTGGGATGCTTTTGGAGGGCCAGATAAGGAGCATGAAAGCTTTACTCTTGTACAGAAAGCCATTAGCTACTCTATGACTTCTCCATTTACCACAGGAGGCATTAGAGGTAATAAAAAGCATACAGGAGTTTTTCACCCACGTAGCTTTAATATGGGCATCTCCAAAGAGGTGTATGCTTCAACTCAAGGTTATAAGATAACCCGCATGGGAGAGGATATTGAGTTTAGCATTCGAATTATTGAAAATGGGTTTAAGGTTGGCTTAATTCCTGAAGCCTTTGTGTACCATAAGCGTAGAACAAGTTTGTGGCAGTTTTATAAACAGCTCCACTTTTTTGGGCGGGCACGTATAAATATTAGCCGATTTTATCCACAGGAGTTAAAATGGGTACATACCTTCCCAGCCATGTTTTTATTGGGGTGGATTGCTTTACCTTTCATGTATTTCATATCTCCATTTTTATGTAAGATTGGGGTAGCCATTCTGGCAATATTTTATAGTGCGATCTTTATTCATAGTTTTGTAGTAATGAAAAACCCCATTATTGGGCTCTTATCGATAATTACTTCCACAATTCAGTTAATGGCGTATGGGGTAGGGTTTATTAGTGAGAGGTTGAAAAGAGGGTAAAGCATAGCTTATCTTCCTAAAAATATTGTGTGATTTAGTGTATAATTGTAACTTCAACATAGTTATGAAAAAAGGACCTAAAATATTTTCAAACAAAATGGCCGAGATTTTTTATGATGGATCGACTAAGGTTGCCATGATTAATTATAGAGGGTTGGTAAACTATGATAGTTTCGATGAGGTAATTGAAGAAGTAAATCGTATTTCGATCGAATTTGGAATTATAGGGGTTGTAGTAGATATGAGAGAATTATGTGGGTCTTTTCACCGAATACTTGAATATGCAAGAGATACAGGATATCCTCTTTTAATTAAAAATGGATTAGTAGCTCAAGCTCAAATTATATGTGATGATTTGATTTTAACAAACCTAAGCTTAAAAGCACAAGAAGTAATTAGAGAACTAGGAGTGAAGTATGAAATATTTCACAACCCATCCGAAGGGGAAGAATGGCTTAGTTCATTTTTAAATATAGAGTGATTGCCTGCATATGTTCTATGTGAATGGTCTTGAACAATAGAAAACAGGTTCATCCATAGGTAGGGCATAACGTTTTACGTCTTCGATTGGTAGCTTCTCAAAATATCGGTTTTCATCAACGGTAAACCCAACCGAACGCAAGCGGTCTGCATAGTCTTTGCCATACATACGCACATGGTCGGTTTGCCCAAATGCCTTCTCACGCTCTTTAGGCGAAGTGATGTTTTTATCTTCGTACGTAACATCTAGTAGCGGATAAAATAAAGGTACTTGTAAAATGGCGAAGCCACCTGGCTTTAGTACTCTATGAATTTCAGACATGGCTTTGAAATCATCTTCTACGTGCTCCATTACATGGTTGCAAAACACTACATCATAAGAGCCTTCCTCAAATGGAATGTCGTGCACATCTAATTTTACTTTAGCCAAAGGAGATTCAATATCAGCCGTAATGTATTTTTCTTTATGTAGTTGTTCAAATCGATCGATAAAGCAAATTTCAGGAGCAATATGCAGCACATCTAACTCCTTTTGGAAGAAAGGTGTTTCGTTTTTCAGAAAGAGCCACATCATTCTATGGCGTTCAAGACTTAGGCAATTTGGGCATAAGGCATTACTTCGAGCTTGCCTTCCATACGGTAAAAATGAACTAAAGTTATGCTCGCATACTGGGCAGGTTACTCTATTGCCTCTGTAAAACAGGGCAACGATTTTTAATCCCCAATGACTAAAAAGTTGCAAATACTTGCGAGGGATATATCGAATTAAAAAACTTATGATTGACTTCATTCTTTTAACCATCATTCCCGCATAAAAAGGAATGACGTTGATTTTTTCAAAGTGCAATATTAGCACAATTGAATGATTTATCTTTTCAACTCTTGAGTTCCAACTTTAAACTTTTTTCATTTCATTAAAACTATTTTACCTTTAATAGCCTCTTATAATCGAATGCGAACAAAAATGACAGGACCTGACTTATTGGAGATAGCTATGGAACATTCGGAGTCGCTCATTATTAATGCGCGAGCAGGAGATGAGTATGCGTTTAATAAGCTAGTAAGTCTTTGGTATAAGAGAATCTACAATTTTAGCTTTAAATACTTTGGTTCTCACGATGCGGCTATGGACGCCACTCAGAAAACATTTATTGCGGTACATAAAAGTTTTCACACCTTGCAATCTCCAGATAGGTTTAAATCGTGGTTGTACCGAATAACCTTAAATAAATGCCACGAGGAAGAACGAGGTGTTTTTCGTAAAAAGATGGTTTCCATGTTTTCTTCCAATGAAGATGGAGTAAAAGATCAGATTTTAGTGATTGAAGATACTGATGCGACAGGGCCGGATAGGAAATTGCAAAAAAAAGAATTAGCTGATTTAGTTACTAAATGCCTGAACCAGTTAAGTAGAGAGCAAAGAGAAGTGGTGATAATGAAGGAATACGAAGGCTTAAAGTTTAGAGAAATTGCAGAAGCCCTGGATATTTCTGAAAATACAGCAAAGTCGAGGTTGTATTACGGACTAACCGCTTTGCGAAAATTGATGACAAAAATGAATGTAAACCAAGAAACTTTGGATTATGAGCTTTAAACCAACAAACGAGCAGCTAATTGATTTTGTGTATGGCAATTTGCCAGAGACAGAGCGATTACAAATAGAACAAGCTATTAACCAAGATGCTTCTATTAGAGCAGAGGTGGAAGCACTTAATGGGTCTAGGTCGTTCTTACATAATTTGGAAGACGAGGAAGTATTAGAGCCAGAACGATTAATCTGGGAGCTTACATCAAAGAAAGAAAAGAAAAGTGCTATTTGGCCAATTTTGGCTGTGGCCGCTTCACTGATTTTATTATTGGTGGTTGGGTATGCAACCCAATTTAGAGTTTCTTATGGCGGCTTTGAGTTGGCTTTTGGAAATACTACACCTGTTGAGCAACCCACTGCACTAACCAACCAACAAGTGCAAGAAATGATTAACAGGTCGATTGTAGCTAATAACATAGATTTTGTAACTCAACTAGATGAGACTAAATCTGAATTTAAAGCTCAATTAGCAGCAAATAATAAATTACAGCTTAAAGATATGAAGCGGATTGCAGCTAACTCAAAAGAATTGCCGAAGGCACAGGTAGATGCGTATATTGCTCAGCTTAGCGATGCCAATAGAACGATAATTAATGATTTTTTTGAGGTGTCTGCGTTAAAGCAACAAGACTATGTAAACTCAATTTTGACTGATTATTTCGAATACATGGATCAAAAGCGAAAAGATGATTTTCGAGTACTGCAAGCCAATATCGAAGATGTGGACTTTAAGAATGATATGAGAACACAACAAACCGACCAAGTGATTGCTAGTATTTTAACTACTGTGGGTGGAGGTTCTATGGGACAGTAATGTGAATGTGAAATACGAGATGTGAAATACGAGATGTGAAATACGAGATGTGAAATAAGAAATTGAATTATATAAAGAATACAAAAAATTAAAGTTTACTCAAGATGAAACGATTAACAGCATTTTTACTAATAACGACCCTTATTTTTCAAGGGTTTATTGCCTTAGCTCAAATTGATGAAGCTAAGATGGAAAGGGATTTACGCGTGGCCTCTGGTGTTTTAACTTCTTTAATGAATACTGATAATGACCATTTATTTGGTGGAGCGGAGCCAGAAGGCAATTACTTAGAAGGCTTTGGTGTTATTTTCACAATTGAAGATAATATGGTCTTTAAGTATAATTATAAAATGCAATATGCAGAGGCGAGGGCGGCAAAAAAAGAAGCTCAACATGCAATAAGGGAGGCACAACGAGCCCAGAGAGAGGTAGAAAGAGAATTGAGCGATTGCGACTGCGATGATGAGAAGACTAAAATTAAGGTTAAAAATCGCGTATTTGTTGCTCCTATGCCTCCAATACCTGATGTGGAGATGATTATAGGCGTAAGTGAGGAAGAAATGGCTACCTTAAAAGAGAAGTCAGAAGCAGCCAACGCAGAGTTTGAAAAAAAACTGAAGAAAGCATTTGAAACATTTTTGGTTGATTATAGCCAGTTAATTGGGCAGCTTAAGCCAACGGATAAAATATTGTTAACAACCAAATCTAGTAGTTCTTACAACTTCATTTATAGCTTGGACGATTACTCATCAGAAAGTATTGAAAAGTCGCGACTTAGTGCTGAGATGTTGGTAGCTGACCAT
>Ga0256834_1000809_pt1 | contig 22157 bp, 25 predicted proteins | sample 4281140metaG_FD_190536 | JGI IMG/M metagenome (GOLD analysis project Ga0256834, IMG submission 190536) | Hydrothermal vent microbial communities from East Pacific Rise, Pacific Ocean - 4281-140 | ecosystem: Environmental > Aquatic > Marine > Hydrothermal vents | place: Pacific Ocean: East...
TCCTTGACGTTCAGTCCAAAATCTCGTATCCTCTCCACTATTGGTATGTACTCTCCGATCTCCTTCAGCTTATACTTCTTCACTCTGCTACGAATATCTAATTCGCTCATGGTAGCTGGCTGACGTGTAAAGCAACGTGACTAATAAGTCAATCTCAACACACCCTCACTCCTTATAACTGGACTAAGCTGACATAAAACACGTGACTACACGAGTGGTGCAGACAGGAGATTCTGTGATTAAAATGTTACAAGAGCTTGAACATGATCTTAAAGAAGGAGATATAGTTCTTGTAGAGAGACTTCCACCAGTAAGGGAAAGTGAAAAGTATAGAGAACATATTCTAAATATATTGAAAGAATTCCATAAGGCCTTCATCTTCGTAAGAATAGTGTTCAGAGACGGCACTAGAAAAGGTTATGCAATAATTATATCAGGAGAGGGAGAACTAGGCGATGTTCCTACAAAAGGAATAGTCGAAGGGTTCGAAGTTATTTATCAAGGCAACGAGAAAATAAAGAGAATATATTCTCCCGTAACATTTGAGGATCCGAAAGAACTTTTGATAAATATTGAAAAGTTTGCGAAACTCTATCACGAAAGTGAAGTTAGAATAATAGAACTAAAGTTCCCAGACGCTTACAGGGAGTACAGTTTACTATACTAAGCATTCGCTAACCTGAGTACGTATCTACAGTAAAGTATATAAGCTATCTACTAGACGCGGTCTCCAATGACAGAGGAATGGGAGTTTCCTGAAGATTGGGAATACGCAGGTGGAGAACCTGAAAAGCTACTTAAGGTAAGAGTAAAGTGCCCTAACTGTGGTGCGCAGTTTGAAATAGAGATAGGAGAATCGTGGTACTCCATGGGCTTCTCAATAAGTTGTCAGAAGTGTGGCCATACCTTCCCAGTTAACATGTATGGCGAAGTGATAGGAGAGGTCAAAAAGAAGAAGTAATATCTGTAGAAATATCTACTGGTTCTTTTTTGTTTATTTAAATCACACTATTACTAAGTCAACAAACTTAGTTCACTATTACTTTCTCTCAATTAACCATTGAGCCATTTCACGTATTTTACTCTCCCAATTTCGAGCTTTTACTATAGCGCTTGCTACGAGAACTCCTCTTGTTCCTAGTTCAATTGCTCGTTTAACATCTTCACCACTTTCGATCCCTGCACCACAAAGTACCGGGACCTCAGGTGCTACAGTACTCACTAGCTTTACCGAGTTTGTTATTAGTTCAGGTCTTTCTCTTGAGACAGCTCTGCCAGTACCTATCAGCTCTGGTGGCTCTACTGCTACAGCATTTGGTTTCAGTACTGCAACCGCTGCCGCTTCCTCACTTGTCGCGGCACAGACAACCGTGAAGAGACCGTACTTTCTGGCTATGTCTAATATTTGCCTAATCTCGTCTAATCGAACACGTTTCTCGCTGTGGTTTACTAATGTCCCTATAGCCCCCGCTTCTTTCACTGCATATGCTGTCACATGGCCAGTGTGTGCTCCTGGTTCGACAGGGTCTATTGCTTGAGCAAATACTGGTATGTCCACACTTTCGGCAACTTTAGCAAGATCTGTATGCTGTGGACAAACTACAATACATACATCAAGTTCTTTAGCTATTTTTTCAGCTGTTTTTGCTAATTCTATTGCTCTTTTACCTGTAGCCTCAGCATAGGTTTTGAAGTTTATTATTAACATGGGAAACTTTAGCTGCACCATGGGTACGTTTTAGTGAATCCCCTAAACTATATTCCAAACTCGTGAGTGAAAAAGATGCTAAATAGTGCGAAGGTAAGTAGAGTCAGATCTCGGCGATCTCAGCACAATAGCTCAGTAAATCCCCTCTTCATCATTCGGCTCTCTTGAGCTCGAGAAAAGATTTAAAAAGCTATGTAAAGTGCTGTGTCTCGAGTAAAGCGGGGGTGCCCGAGCCTGGCCAAAGGGGGCGGGTTGAGGTCCCGCTGGCGAAGGCCTGCGTGGGTTCAAATCCCACCCCCCGCACCAAGCTTAATCATTAACTAACCAGCAGCTTGTCAGGACTTCTGTAGAAGCTTCTAAGCACGGAAAGCTGTTGCCTTATTGGTAAACCCATCATTGATGATAAAGCAGCAGTCCTTAGTGCAAGTTCCTGTTCGTCTATTTTCACATGTTTAGGTACTTTGACGTACTTAACACGACGTACTTTGACATTCGTGCGTACAGAACCTACTTCACGTATGGTGTTTTCACAATGCATAACTACTACTGCGACTTCGTCTAGAATCTTTGAACTTCCAAGCATGTTCTCTAGCCTTATTCTAAGACTCTCGATATCGCTAGCGTGAAATGTTGTGACTCCACCATGCCCAGTTGTGACTGCGTCTATCCAAGTACTAACTTCGCTTCTTGTGCGTACCTCATTTACTATTACATAATCGACTCCTGTTCTTAGCGAGTGAGCAATAAGCTCGCTCTTATCAATATTCCTGACTCCGAGACCGTAAGACCTTCTTTCGAACAGTTTGAGTACATTATGACCAGGCAAGTTCATTTCGTCCACGTCAGCTACTATTGCCTTAAACGTGGCTGGATCGCTATTGAATGCTATAGCATTTGCTAAACTTGTCTTCCCACTCCCCATTGGACCAATGACTAATATTGGAACCTTCAAATCAAACAAGTACCATAGAGTACAAGCCTCCTCAAGCGTTAAGGCGTCTCGCATCACTAACTCAGACAGAGTCCAAGGCTTCCTAGGCAAGATTCGAACATGGATGTACGGCTCAGATACGGGAGGTATGGATATTGTAAATCTCGCATGAAGTTCCCTATCCGTAACGGACATCATGGGCATATACGTTGTTATAGGACATCGAGCACGTTCAGCAACTCTTCTAATAAGATAATGTACGAATTCTCTATATGTCACATCATCGTTAAATAATTTAACTTCGCATAGACCATACTCACAGTGCTCAGCCTGAATACTAGACTCCATTATATAAACATCGGTAATCTTATCATAACATAGTAATGGTGTTAGTACTCCATAGGCTTCAATCCACCGCCTCCATAAAGCCCAAAGAATTTCATATTCAGTATTTGCCCTCTTAGCTACCTTAGATATATATTTTGATATTTTCTTATGAGAGTAATCTACGTAGTATTCATAAAGCTTTTCAATGTCAAGCTCTAAATTATCGATATTAACTTCATCACTAACGCATATAGAGAAGCTATCTCCTATTCTTCTTACTTCTATCTTAGACACTATATTAAACGTCTCAACATTTTCACTCTCAACAAGCTGACCTTGAACCGTGCCTTTTGCAATCAGCATCTGCCGTTCGACTATTGCAAAATGCACAAAAAATACATTGGCAGAGGTGCACAAGGAATGGCGATGCACCTATAGGTGTTTCGCTTCGTACACAGACCTGAAAGTATAGCAAGAGTCGAAATATATTAAACGAGGTAACAAGAGTCAAAAGCTAATGAAGATTAACAAGAAAAATAATACAAAAGAATACCTAACAAGTCTCACAAGACCACCGAGACCCTATAATCCCTCAGTAATAATGCCAGAAGAGCTGTGGAAAAATATCTATGAGAATAATCTAGTAACATTGAAAGGACTAATAGTAGTGGGATGGAGAACAGGTACACTTAAGGAGCTAGCGATACTAAATAGTGTATTCTATAGAGGAACTACGATGATAGATATAATGTCTGCCTTGGGATCTGTACGTAGAAAAAGAGTTCATGTAAAGTTTGTTGGAAGAGAAAGCAGCGAAGTTTCTAAAATATATGCTGAGCATCTAAGACTCAACACTACAATGAGTAATTATTTGCTATCATTATCGATAAAGGGTCTGTACTCCTATGTCAACACGGTTTTACACTACAGAGATTACAGTGCTAATGTAATTGAGAGAGCACGACAAGATAGGCAATACCTAGAGGAGCTATTGAAATCTCTCGTAAGATATCGTATGAAGGTCGATGGCGTAGACAATTTTATGAATAATATCCTGTATGCATCGCGAAGGCTAAATAGGAGAATACAAGCAAAGATAGGCAGACTCTTGTATAAGCTCAATACTATGGATCTAGAGGATGTTGTTAACTCAGTAGTTAACATAATGTTCAACATTAGGCCAAAACTTCTCTGCAAGATGTATTTAGGTATGTACACATCTTTAGGGAGCTAATAATGACAGTGCTAAGTAACGGAACAGATATCTTTGTAAACAAGTTAGTAATACCCTTTCTTAGTACGGCATTTAACATTGTATCAATTCTCGGCGGACTAGCTCTATGGGCGCTCATATTGTGGGGAATAGTCAAAATAGTTGAAGCCAAACTAGGACCAACAGGATGGGCTCGCGCATCAGCACTCACAGGACTTATTGAACATTTCAAGTGGTTCATTATTGGTATAGCAACATTCTACGTGCTTATGTACGTAGTAGCATATCTCATGAACTGGCTTGGAGCCAGCGTAAATCCAGCAGAATTCGTAACTAAGCTACTGCTAGAGATGTTATTTAAGCCTTTTATGATAATATACAAGCAAATAGTAAAGTAGCGCTAGGATTCTATCTAAGACCGTATTAACATGCAATATTCGCAGTATTACTATTTTATAACACTTGCATCAACTATATCTTTGGCAATAATATTAAATAGGCAACGGTCAGTCAAAGAAATTGTAAGACTTGTCATAGTGTCAATACTGTTATACATCGCGATACTTATACTAGAACAATTTCTTCTAGACAAACAAATCGCGAGGCTTCAAGAAAACTATTATGTGTCGGAGCATCACATACTAGAGGCACTTAGCATTGTTTCAAGGATAGGATTCGCCGAGTCCGTTCTATTAGCATTCCTTAACGTTCTGCTATCAATAGTTAGTCTAAATCCGATAGCGTCAGAATTTATTGTTACAGCATTCTATATAAATCCTCTAGAGAAAGTTATTGATCCATTAACAGGGTCAATATTCATAGCATTGTCAATCCTTCAAATACTGTTACTAATCCTTCACGCTATAATTGACATATTGTCTCTATACAGCTTTGTGAAGGAGTTACCTGCCTTAGCTTTTCCGTTATTGGGCAATGATAAGAGTAAGACGTTTGGTATTATCATGCTAACAGCGTACCTGTGCATAACTGCTTGCTGCCTGATAATTAGTGGAGTACACTCACCTTTAGGGAAGGGCAAAATTTTGCAATTAAAGGAGATCTCCCAAAAAGTTTCTGATCTGCTTAATTTGAAGCAATTTAGCCCTAATAGTTACAATATAGTACTTGTTTATTGTAATTCCACGACTCCAGTGGTACTTAACTGTCATGACATCATTGTGCCGTGTCCAGGTAAAGGTCCCATAATTATCAAGAGGAGTGCGAATATACGACGATTGTTCAGTAAGTGCAAAACGTATGTAATGTGGTATAGCGAAAATTCGCATATCTACTCAAGTATTTTAACAGAACATAACGTTACTATAGTTGACCTCGAAGTAGTATCAAGTTTTAGATCTTACAATAAAAATGATGTCAAGTATGTCTACAAGATAGTGCATGTTTCTAATGCTACCATTAGTACAGTGAAACCTGAAAGTAATGCCCTTGAGTTTATTTTGCATAGAGACTATGGTAATGTAAGCACAGTTCAGATAACGTTGACATTACTTGGGCCTTACACTGTTTTAACAAGACTTCCGAGCAACTGCACATGTAGACTGAGCACACGGCATATAGTGCCTATGGGTACCGACTCTATAAAACTGCTAGTAGACTATTATAGTGATATAGCTCACTATTCAGCTATTAATAGATTAAGCAAACCAGTAACACCATCAGAAGTCCCTATGTGGACAGTAAAGATAAGATGTAACACATATGCAAATTCTATTGATATAAAGTTACTGCTAAAGAGTAACATAGTATGGAATGTTCCTCACATAAATGGCACGGCAGTTCCAGCATATGTTAGTAACATAGAGGCAGTAAGTTTAGCACAATCCTTAAGAAATATCGTATCAGGCCTAGTACATACACTTATCGCTGCAACTACCAGCTTCATCCCAACAGTACTGATATTGATGCTAGTATCGTCCTTTGCTCTAGCCGGAACAGTACTTGCAGTGTCAGGCCTGATGTCAGAGGAATCAACAGTAACTCATTTTATTCTCGAATTCGTACATTCACTCGTATACGACTACATATTAGTACTCTATTTCAGAATACTTAGCAAGTTTAGTGTAAGAGCAGTAATTAGGTCTATAAGAAGGGTACTTAACAAGCAAGATTTTGCAATAGAAATAGTCAAACCAGCCAGTGTACTAGACAAGGTATATCGAAGATATGTGCGTGCACATTATATGAGAAGTCTTGCAAGAACAGGTAAATTGGGCATAGAGAAGGTGTATAGAAGTCTGCTAGATGTTCATCATAGAGAGACTCTGGAAGATATCAGAGGATTACCCAGAAAAATTTACGTTAGTTCGCACATTGTGCATCATCTAAATAGCCGTAAAGATGCTGATCATACTGTCAAGAGCATAGTGACAAGTGTTTGTAAAGATAACAAATCAAAAGCACTTCTATATTACTCTCTAGCATCGGCTAATAGGCTAAACATATTAAAACTAAGCCTTACAGTACGTAAAACACCTTCAAGTCTTATACTCGAGATCCTAGATAGAGATCTTCTTAGGTTAACATTAGTAAGACTAAAGCAACGTGATAGTAGGCTCTATTACAGATTGTTAGGTTTTCTTTCAAGAAGTGATTACGGGGAATACTCTTCTCTATTATATAGGTATGAGACCATTGTGTATAAGCTAGTTGGCAGAAGACTAACCTTAGGCCAGATGTACGTGTTCTTAATTAGGGACATTAATGAGTTCTCGAGACTACTGAGTCCAGTTGACAAATACGTTGTAAGAAACTTGCGTAAGTATATCGATACCTACAGTACGCGTGCTTTACTTAGAGAGTATTTGGCAACATTGCGTGAAGTAACAAGAGGAAAAGGACGACTTTTTAGTGAGGAGCTAGCTAAGGTTAGGCTTTTATGTAAACTATACGGTATCGATCTCAAGCTGAGAACTGATGAATCTTCAGCCGGCTGAACACTAATATTGTTATTGAGTGATGAAGATTCTATGCTTTTTAAATTGTTCTCGTATTTAACTTAGACAAATATCACTATGTTTATTCTATCCATGATCTCTCTATAGCGAGATCTTATAGACACATCAGATACCCCCGTTACTTCTGCTATCTCTTTCTGCTTCTTCTTTATGTTAAATATGGTAGTTGCTATGTATATAGCCGATGCAACGACAGTGTATGTCTTTCTTCCACAGGTTATGTGTGCTGCTTGACATTTCTTCACTATGTCCATCACGAGTCTAGCAATGGCTAATCTCGTAGGTCCCTGTATGCCTAGTTTCTCGAGGGTATTGTTAACATATGTCTTCAGTTCGTTATCCGTGACTGTGTGTATGTTAAATAGGGATACTCCAGCTTTCTGAAGGAGCTCTTTGACTCTCAGAATTAGCTTATTAATCCTTCTACGTGAAATATTTAGTTCTTTTTCTATCTCTTTTATTCTAAATCCTAGACCGTGTCTCTTACAAGCTATCCATAGTAGGGCAACTGCAAGTTCTCTAACTCTAAACATTCTTCTATCAATATTCTTTGCTAGTTGCCTGTAGAGAAACACTACATCATCTACTACGACAGATGGAATATTGTATCTCTGAGCAATATTTTTAACAAGTCTCGTTAGGTTTAGCAATGTTCTCTCTTGTGAACTTACTCTAATCCTTCTATTTATCTTGCTTATTCTCTCTAGTAGAGGCGATTGCGTGGCTTTAACATCAATCTCGTCCTGACCAAGGCCCATCTCTGGTGCCTTGATATCTACTCGGTGAACACGCTCTCTTTCCGCAACATCTTCGGGAGCGAATATTCTATATTCTGGCCTAGTGACATCTACTATTCGCTCACTAACTACGGTTCCACATCTAGGACAGACTACTTCGCCCTTAGCATAGTCTACTAGTAGGTATGTATTGCCACAGTAAGGACATGTCGTTATGCTCTCTATGTCCTGCTCCTGAACATGCCTACGCTCACTTACATGTCTACGCGATAGTTTTTCTCTTAGTCTACTGAGAGGGTCACTTCTCTGCTCCTCTTCTGCTTCCTGAACTATCTGCGGCTCTACTTCAGGGTATAGTTTCTCTTCTCCTAGCATAGTCTCACTTTCTTCTGCCCTTTCCTCTGGCTCTCTCTAGATCTAGCACTCTTACGTATACTGGCTTTCCTATTATTTGATTTGGATTTTCTAGTATATTTTTCTCAGGCTTAATTAGGCCGAAGGGGCTCTTGACCGGGCCTATTACATCATATAAAACTCCTACTCTCTTCATAGCATAATCATATACAGTTATGTATAGCGGCGGTACAAATGATAATTTTATAACAAGTTTCTTATCATGCGATATGTGAAGTGCCTCACCTAGTTTCTTCAGAAGCGTAGACATCGACAGCAGTGTAGGTGATCCTCTTAAATAATTGCTTTTGTCGTTGCGTCAGCCTATTTTGGGTGTATATGGAGCACACTTTATCGAATCTACATGGAGAAGAGCAGAAACGCATTTATAGGATCTTGAAGAGCAAGCACGAGCATGGTCAAGCTGCTTAGCTACTATCAGGGAAACGACCTGAAGAAGCCATCAGGAGGCTACCGCCCGAGACCCTACAAGGTCAAGAGGAAGTGTCTAGGTGGAGGACCGCCAACAATGACTAAACTTGGGACAGAGGACAGAATAAAGATTACTAGAGACTACGGAGGTACGAGAAAAGTAAGATTGCTAGAGGCAGCGACAGCCAACGTGTATATACCTGACGAGAAGAGGTGTGTAAAAGTCAAAATTTTGCGAGTCCTGGAGACACCATCGAATCCTGAGCTAGCCAGAAGAGGAGTGATAGTCAAGGGAGCCGTTATTGAGACAGAAATCGGTAAAGCTGTAGTAACTTCGCGTCCAGGTCAGGACGGCGTGATTAACGCTGTATTAGTCGAAAAGAGGGTAACTAAGGAGGAGAGAAAGAAGAAGTAGTGAATGGTTAGGAGAAGAAGGAAGAGCCTAATCATATGGACAGTATTCTTTGATCTCTCGAGACCGCGCTCACTTGGGCGCAAGGTTCCGAAGAATCTCGCTGTTAGAAATCCAACAGTCGAAGAGATTGCGGAGGCTGTTAAGGCGCTAGGTCTCGAATGCGAGATTGTCAAGGATAAGAAGTATCCTCGGACTTGGTATATGGAGACTTGTCAAGGCTATGTTAGAGTATACAAGCCCGCCGATTTTAATGTAGGAAAAGCAAAGCTTCTCAAGTTAATTGCTGAAAAACTAAAGGAACTTAGACAGAAGAGGCAGAGTAGCAGCTAGATGTTCACAGTATTCTTTGTCGGCACAGCAGGAAGTGGAAAAACAACGCTTGTCAGTACGTTTAGTGAATGGTTAGAGAGAGAAGGATACGACGTGGCTATTGTTAATCTAGACCCGGCTGTTGACTACTTACCGTATCTTGCAGATATCGATGTCAGAGATATAGTATCTGCCAGAAAGTTAGCAAAAAAGTATAAACTAGGCCCTAACGCGTCTATTCTCGCTGCAGTAGACTCACTCATAGTAAATGCCGACAAGCTTAGAGAAATGATATTCTCGCTAGGCGCAACCTACATCCTGATAGATACTCCTGGCCAGATGGAGATATTCGCATTTAGAGGATCTGGACCTATGCTAATCTCTAGACTTAGTGCTGAACGTTCAGCTATCGTATTTGTCATAGACTCAGTATATGCACGATCACCTTCAGGATTCGTATCATCTATGTTATTATCTTTGTCTACACAATTTAGATTTAACAAGCCACAGGTTAACGTTCTTAATAAAATAGATCTAATAGACGCTCAAACACTTGAACAAATATTATCGTGGTGCGAAGAGCCAGAAGAACTTCTTAATGCTTTGAAACTTGAAAGTTCTATTAGTACAGAGCAGAAACTAGAACTTGCATTAACCGAAAAAATAACGGAAATAATAGCAACAATAGGCATGACTTCAAGACTAATTCCTGTGTCGGCTAAGACTGGCCAAGGTCTAGACGAGCTCTATAGAGTACTTCATCAAATATACATCGGAGGTCTAGACTACGATTATGTAGAGTAAGAGAACGTATTATTTTTCCCAAGGCCAGAATAAGAAACAGCGTAGTATCATGAGTACATCGAGAAGGTGCATATTCTTCAGGAGTACAAGAGATGGCGATCGTTGCATATTTATCCCACCTGAGGAATGGCGAATAAGAAGATCGAAGTATCTGGAGTACTGTCTATCAGGAGGGAAAAATTGTCCAATACTTATGCAATACTATGCCTTGACAGGAAAATCGGAAGAAGTAGAAAACAAAGCTTAAGTACACTTAAATCAGTGCTAAGATTGTTTTTCAATATATTCCTGTTCTTGTACTTTAGGAAAGTACACTACTAGGCTTTTGTCGGGATTTATAATACAGAGCTTGAGTATACTTTTTAAGAGCTCTACATCCTTTATCTTATGTTTTCTAATCATTACCTTTATTGGTAATGGGATACTTTCGAACTTTTTAGCTATAGATAGAAGACATGAAATAACTTTTTCTATGTCCTGATCTTCATATGGTAACTTTCTGATTTCTATACATATTACTGGATGCTCTTGCTCAAGACCGATACTCTGAGGTTCCTCTCCTAATTCCTGTCTTATTCTATTAAGCTCACTCTCGTCGAGTATAGTTACGTAGTACACATTTTCTTTATTGGCACTTTGTGTAAGTGATGCGGGTTTTATTAGAAGCTCACATTCCTCTATAGCGCCTATCTGTGTGCTAATTCGTGCTTCTATTGTTCTTATTATTGATAAGGCCTTGTCCTCGAGAGTTTTTAATGTTGATTTAAGTCCTGATATTCCATGCTTTGCTTTCTTTGACTTACTCTGTTCTAGTTCTCTTATTCTGTTTATTACATTTCTTTTCAATTCTCTTATCGTGTAGTACGTTGAGAGAAGACTTACAATTTCTTCAGCCATGAAGATGGCTTGACCTCTATTTTATTAGCTCATTTATACCTTGCGCTATACTGGTAGAGGGCTCTGGTGTTTTATGTGGTCTGGCTTTCAGGAACTTCTGTTTCTCGGCTATGGGGCATGTTGCGTCAATGCCGACCTTGCACGTTAATCCTGATTCTGGGTCTATACAAGAGGGATCGAGGGTTGACCCACGTACATAGTTTATTACTACGAGATCGCGATCAGCACGAAATCTCGTAGCAATAGCCCACTCTACATCCGACGGATCATCAACATCTATGTCTTCGTCTACTACGACAACATGCTTAAGCGATGGGTGAGCTGCAAATGCGGCAAGTATCGCATTCTTTGCGTCTCCGTCAGTATTCTTTCTTATTGAGATGACTGCGTGAAGCCAGCCACCACTACCATAGGTCAGACGAACAGCACGGACTTCAGGGACAACATTCTTCACGAACTTCCAGATTTTAGCCTCTTTCTCTATGCCCATGAGAAGCTGATGTTCTCGTAGTCCAGGTACTAGGTAGTGTACAAAATTGTAGCTTCTATCCGCCCTGACTAGGATTTTTTCGACCTTAACAACAGGCTGTAGCCTTACCTCGTCGTATAGCCTAAGTACATCTACGAAAGGACCCTCCTTAGCAACTTCATCACGTAGGATTCTGCCAATGATCACTATCTCTGCATCAACAGGTACAGGCAACACACCGTCGTACATGAACACTTTTGGTGCAGTACCGCACAGAGGTTCTACTAGCCGAAGTTCAAATACTCCGAAAGGTGGAGAACAAGCAGCCGCAAGAAGTAGAACGGGATTTATTGTCCATACAATGGCAACACGCGTATCTTTTCCCTGCTCCCTATTCAATGACCAGATTGTGTATAAATGACGAGGAACTAGCCTAATGACAAGTTTGTCACGATCTAGCACCGACAATCTGTGTATTGAAGCATTGTATACACAAGTACCATCAGGCTTCTCAAGAAGTCCTATAACTACGCCAGATGTCAAGTATGGGCACGGCTCCTGTGGATAATATCTCGCAATAGGTAACTTTCTAAGATCTATCTCAACTTCTTTAAAGTCATGTGTTGATACTTCAATTATATTACCATTACACTTCTCTTCAGCTTCAAGTATTTTACGATATAGCCCCTCGTCAGAGTCCACACCTAGCAAATACATTAGCTTTTGTCTACTGTTAAGCAAGTTTGCTACTCCTATGAAGTTGGGATAATTCTGGAGTTTCTTAAATACTACAACGTATTGCGTATTATCGAATTTCTCGACTATGCTACTTATCTCTAGATCTGTAGATACTGAATTTTCAACAACTATTATGTTGAATTTCTTTGCTAGTTTATCTAATGCTTCTTCTATTTTTAGTGAAGAAAATCTCATTATGATCCACTAGGCTTCTTGGCAGCTTTTGCAGCAGCCTTCTCGGCAGGCTTCTGCTGTACCTCAAATATTGTGTAGTTGCACTTGCCACAGTGCCATCTTGGAACCGGCACCTTGTGATATGCCATGACGCTACCGCAACGTGGGCAGAATCTTCTGAGGAACTTTATTGTCCCCGTGTTATAGTCAACTTCGTACCAGGTATGTGCTCTAGCCTTTACCTGCTTGCCCATTGTGCCCTAGACGTGATTTTTGGGGTTTAAATGCGTTAGTTAGAAGACTATTAGTCCTCCTCGCTCTCTCGCTCTGTCTCGTATAGGTTCTCTAGTAACTGCTTGTGATAGTCCTCCAGCAGCTCACGCTCCTCACTAGTTATCGTGTGCTCTGCTTCACGAGAGATTGCAACACCTGTATGCTTTTCCTCAGCTATCTCTCTCCTCGTCACATATCCACTACGTGTCTGCTCAGTCACCTCTTCCTCATATCCACAGCGTGAACAGCGTAATACCTGCTTATTGCCTTTCTTTGCTGGGATAAGCATAGATTTGCATCTTGGGCAGAACCTCATGAGATCACTCGCACGGATTGTCCTAGCCTCTTAATAAATCTTTTTCAATACATTATCCGAACCTAAGAAATTCTTCTAGCATAAGTGCTTACAGGATCTTAGAATGAAAAATAATGTAGAGTTTCGTTTTTAGTAAGTTCCCGACTTAGAACTCCTCCTCCCACTCCTCCTCGAACTCCTCCCATTCCTCTTCCTCCTCTTCCCAAAGCTCCTCCTCCAGCATCATCAGTGGCAGAACATCAGGCGCCATGACCATGGTCTCGAGTAAGGATTCCGTAGAATTTTAAAGTATTACCACGAACCCATTCCAATGTTCAATCTTGTTGTCTCGACAGGAAGGAGAAAGGAAGGACTTTGCGTAGAGGAGCTTAAGTACGTTGGCGATCTAATAGGCATGCCAATATCAAACACCTGGTTCACAGGATTCGATGGACTCGTCACGGCAAAAGTCGAGGGTGATCCTATCGAGTTCTGTAGGAAACTAAAGGAGCTAGTAGTTAAACAAGAGTACGTTCCAAGATTCATACTGAAGGTAGTTCCAATAATGTGCGTCGTCAATACTGATCTCGAAGAAATTAAGGCTAAGGCAGTAGAGCTAGCACATACATACATTGCAGAGAACGAGACCTACAGAATTGACGTTAGAAAAAGAGGAGTACAGTACCATAGAATGGACATCATTGACCCAATAGCAAAACAGATAAAGAGAAAAGTAAAGCTCGAGAATCCTGACAAGATACTGCATATCGAGATATTTCCCTCGAGAACTGGTCTTGCAGTTTTCAAGGAAGACGACGTTTTCTCTCTACTTCGCGTAACACTTACCTAATACGATCTAGCACAATCTCAGAAACACATTGAAATAAATCAGCAATATCATTGGCATATTCACATAACATTCTTATGTCTGGTATATCTCTAGTACACTTGTAGCATATGCATATATCGACTATAATTTCCTGTAGCTGATTCACGATCTGCCTCAGTAAGTTAATTGCAGTGTTTAAGTCTCTTGATATTACTATTGCAAGAATGTTTCTAATAGGGTAGTAAAATAATTTCTCTAGTGCATCGTCTATTTGAGACGATACAGTTAGTACACATATAATATTGAGCTCTGGTTTTCTAGCAAACTGAGGTCCTCTATGTGCACACCTTAGTCCAACATTTATTGAGTATATGACGTGTTCTTGACTATACACAATACGATCATTTAATAGTAGAATGTATGTATCTTCTAGACTTTTTGATAGTTCATTTAGACTTTTAATGAGGTTATCTACGAATTTTCTATCTACTTCCTTGACTAGTGATATTAGTAGAGGAATTACAAAATATTCTCCTATGTCAAGCTTTATCCGCGCGCATGGAAGAAGGGATGGGCTTATTTTCTCGTACATGTTCATTAGTTGCGAATGATGAGCGGGTTTCCCCTGGATTGATGATGATCTTGCGTTCAAGCTGATCCTAATTTCTCTTCGAAGAAGTTTTCTATTCTTCGTATAGCTTCATCTATTCTGTCCGGTGTCTCTTTAGCAAAGCATAGTCTTACATGGTTTCTACCATATTCTCCAAAGGCTGAACCTGGCACTACTGCTACATGCTTTTCGTGAAGAAGCTTGTGTGCCAGCTCTTCATCATTTATGTTTAGCTTCGTTAGGTAGTTTGATAAGTCTACAAACATGAATAGGCCAGCCTTTGGTTTGAATGTCTTTGCTTCAGGTAAGTACTTTCTTACAGCATTGTATAGGACATCCCTCCTCTCTCTATAGACTGGGAGTACTTCGTTAAGGTACTTTCTCTTGTACTTTGTAACATACAGGTACGCAGCGTACTGTGCCGGTGTTGGTGGATTAAGATTTACGTATTGTATTACTCTACCAAGCTCTTTTGTTACGCTTTCATGAGCTACGACATATCCAATTCGCCATCCTGGCAGTGCTGCGCCCTTGGAGAATGTGTTAAGCGCTATTACGTGCTCTAGGTCTAGGCGAGCTGCGTATACGTGAGAGTCCTCGTAGTATAGTTCTCTATATGCTTCGTCGTATATTAGGTAGAAGTCGTAGTCTACGGCCAGGTCAACGACTAGTTTCACAATTTCCTGATTGGCAACTCTGCCCGTAGGATTATCAGGATTTACGAAGATGAACATCTTAGTTTGTCTAGAAACCGCGTTCTTTATCTGTTCTGGATCTGGGTTAAACTCCTTCTCCACGGAGACTGGTATTGTCTTAACACGTGCCCCAAAGTACTCGAGTAAAGGTCTGTAAAGCAGGTACTCAGGGTCAAATATCACAACTTCGTCTCCCTCGTCGAGAAGTAGCATCAGGATAGCAAGTATCGCTTCTGAGGAACCTGTAGATAAAATTACGTTACTTGCAGAAAGTGATATTCCTGAATCTCGAGAATAGTCTTCTGCAACGGCTTGCCGCACGTCCTCCATTCCTACGGATGGCGTGTACTTGCTGAACTGGAATGGTCTTGATAACATGATGTTTGAGAGTTCTTCTAGAAGTTCTCTAGATGGAGGAAGACCTGGTTGACCTATGTGAAGCTCGTATACGTCATGCCCCTGTTTCTTCACTTTCTCGACTTCTGAGACTAGGAACCTGATCTTAGAGCCGGGAAGCTTCGTGCAGCGTCTCGAGAATGTTCTTACCATTGGTACATACCCGCTCGCTAGAGTATTAGAATATTAGCAGAGGAGAGGCCTGTAGATACTCCTTATAAGTGTGGCATAACCTGAGTCACATATGACAGTTCCAGCCTATGTTGTGGGCATATGCATGGGCTTCATATACGCTGCCTTCCTCGTATGTATAATTGGCACGTTAGCAAAGCTTGGAAGGTACATCCGTGCACCAACACACCTGAGATGGGAACTCTACCCAGTACCTCACGAGAAGGCGTACTTTGCTGTCAGGGATGAGATACCAATGTTGAGAGGATCCTTCGCTCAGTTCTACCATGGAGGACTAGCAGAGGAGCTCAAGGAGATGCTTCCTGAGATGCTTTTCCTGGTAAGAGTGTTCAGGTACAGGAGAAGGATATGGTTCTTCTCACTAGCTATGCATGACGGAATATATCTCATACTTGCGTGGTTTGTGCTGCTACTAATTGATGCAATAACAAGACTTGCAGGAATTCCAGTATACGCATTTTCGCCAAATCCGTGGGGCGCATTTATTGCATGGCTCACAATAATTACAGGAATCGTGGGAGGCTTCGCAATCGCTGTAGGCACAGTAGGCCTGTTCATATTTAGACTAGCTGACAGAGGAATGAGAGAGTATGCAACGTTCAGAGAGTACTTCAACCTCGCGTTCATATTCACGGTAGTGATCACAGCACTTGTAGCAGTATGCACATACGTGTGGAACTACATGTGCGCTAACGGCTTCACGTTCAAGAACTTGGTAGACGCACTCTTCGGCAACCATCAGGGAGTCTTCTATGAGGCAATGATGCAGATGCTTGCACTGATAACATTTGACCCATCTAAGCTTGCCGGATTAACCTTCGTGACAAGTCCACTAATGTTAGCACACCAGATACTGTTCTGCCTATTCTTGCTATACTATCCATTCAGCAAAATGGTTCACGGACCTGCAAAGTACGTGTCATACCACCTAGTGAACTGGGACGACAAGCCTCATCAGGAAGGACCACTGCACTACAACTACTGGGGCATAATTAAGATTAAGGAGCGCTAAGTCTGAAACTATGAGCATGTCTTCAGAAGAGAAGAAAGTTTCCGAACTTCCCGGAACACCTCCAGGCGCAAAGAGACGCAGAGTTCTCGGTATAGGACTCTTCACAGAGGATGAGTACGTTAAGTATAAGCAGACTGTACCTCCAACACTTAAGGATGTTGACCTGTCGCTAGATGGATACTCGGCTCTTGGACTTCCTGAGAACGTTCCTCCAGAGAAGGAGAAGGAGTGGAAGGAGAAGTTCCTGTCAGGTCTCAAGAAGCTTCTAGACCCAGAGAAGAACTGGACATTCTACAGACCATTCATCCTGACATGGGAGTACTGTGCAAGATGTCAGACATGTGCTGAAGCTTGTCCAATATACCTGGCGAGCGGTAAGAAGGAGATATACAGACCAACCTATAGGCTCGAGATTCTACAGAGAATTTACAGGAGATACTTCACGTGGTATGGAAAGATACCGTTCTTACGCAAGTTAATGAAGGCAGATATCGAGCTCGATGCTCGAGTCATTAAGCAGCTTGCTGAGTTATCCTATAGATGTACACAGTGTAGAAGATGTGCACTGTACTGTCCACTTGGTCTAGATCAGGGTCTCGTTGATAGAGAGATCAGAAAGCTATTCAGCCAAGAGCTTGGTATACATGCTAAGGAACTTCACGAGCTAGGCACTGAGCAGCAACTGAGAGTAGGCTCATCCACTGGAATGACACCTAAGGCATTCCTGAAGATTGTGAAGTTCCTTGAGGAGATGATACGAGAGAAGACGGGACTTAACATTAAGATTCCAGTAGATGAGAAAGGTGCAGACTACCTGCTCATACACAACGCAGGAGAGTACCTCTCATGGCCTGAGAACCCGGCAGCATTTGCAATATTGTTCGAGCTTGCTGGAGTAAGTTACACACTATCAAGTGAGCCTGTAGGCTATGATGCTGTCAACTATGGAGTATGGTACAACGACATACAGCTATACAAGGTAGCTAAGAAGCACTTTGAGATCGCGAGAAAGCTCGAGGTTAAGGCTATACTAATAGGAGAGTGTGGACACGCTTGGAAGGCTATTCTGACCGCAGAGAGAGTCATACCAAAGGAGGAGAGAGTACCCTTCACGGACGTCCTGATAGTAATGGACGACATTATTAGAAGAAAGAAGCTCAACCTTGACCCGAATAGGAACAACTTCCCAGTAACACTACACGACCCATGCAACAAGGCTAGAAAGGGAGGAATAGTCGAGGAGCCACGTAGAATAATCCGTGCAGTCGTTCCTGAAGAACAGTTCAGAGAGATGGAGCCACATGGCTACTATAACTACTGCTGTGGCGGTGGTTCAGGATTTGCAATAATGCATCCATACAACTTCGATGAATGGAAGATGAAGTACGCAAGCTACTACAAGGTCAAGCAGATACTTGAGGCCTTCAAGGATGTCCTACACAAGGACGTTCCAAAGTACGTATGTGCACCATGCAGTAACTGTAAGGGCGAGCTCAGAGACATGATCGCTTACTATGGACTCTGGGAGAAGTACAAGATAACGTATGGAGGCCTTGTGGAGCTCGTAGTAAATGCAATAGCAGACATACCACCATTCCTTGAGCTAGAGTTCCACTAAACTAACATATCCTCTTAACATAAGCACTTTTCCAAAATTGTTAACAATATTCTAAAGTTCCTACAATAGTTTTTGAATGATGTTCTCCATGTTTACTATAAACTTATCATCTATTCCTCAAGACTTGCGTAGAGTTTTGCTTGAGATTATAGCTACAGATGGTGCCAGGGAGCGCAAGGTTGAAATTATTGTTAGGATGTTGTTTGAGAGAGGAATTTTGAACATTCGTAAGAGGTTTGTTGATTATATTTTAAGACCAGCTGATGATAATGCTAGAAGGGATTTCGAAAAGATGTTCGAGGTACATGGCGAGAGTGAACTCTGTCTATTTTGTGAGAGCTTTCCTGAAAAGTGTGAGCTAGTGTTACTTTAGGTAATTGTCTTAAGTACCCCTTTGTTAACTGTCGTTACGTGCAGACGACGGATGTTGTAATAGTAGGATTCGTCAGGTTACCTATAGGAAAGTTTGGTGGAGCTTACAGGAACGTTAAGCCTCAATACCTAGCAGCTGAGTGCATAAAGAAGCTTCTGGACAGAGTAGGCATTGAGGGAAAGCTTGTTGATGAGGTTATCATTGGCTGTGCCCTTCAGGGTGGGTTCGGTCAGAATATTGCAAGACAAGCAGCATTACTTGCCGGTCTACCTGTTACCGTCGGAGCATACGTTGTAAATAGGGTATGCTCGTCAGGTATGCAGGCAGTATTTGAAGCTTGTAGACAGCTGAAACTTGGAGAAGCAAGACTAATCATAGCAGGTGGAGTCGAGTCCATGAGCACATGCCCACTTGCTATAACACACGAAGCCAGATGGGGCATTAAACACTGTGTTCTCAAGAAGCAGGAAATCATTGACCTGATGGTACACGATGGTCTTCTCGATCCCATGACCATGATGCTGATGGGACAAGAAGCTGACAAAGTTGCTAGAGAACATGGCGTGCCTAGAGAGCTCTTGGACTGGATAGCATTTGAAAGTCATAGACGTGCATGGAAGGCTACTGAAGGTAAGCTATTCGTTGACATGGAACCTGTTGACATGCATGTAGGTTGCGAACATGTTGTTCTTGACCATGATGAGGGCATAAGACCTGATACTACACTAGAAAAACTTGCAAAACTTAAGCCCGTATTCACGCCAGAGGGACCGCACACAGCAGGAAATTCCTCACAGCTAAGTGATGGTGCAGCAATGCTTCTCCTAACAACTTATGATACGGCGAAGGAGCTTGGTCTTAGACCAATTGCGAGAGTAATAGCCTATGACTGGGTAGCTGTTGATACTTGGAGATTTACTGAGGCTCCCGTCTACGTTATTGAAAAGATGTTGAAGAAGCTTGGATGGACTGTGAATGATGTTGACGTGTTCGAGGTAAATGAGGCGTTTGCTGTTGTTCCTGCATTAGTAAACAAGTATCTTGATGTACCGTTCGAGAAAATGAACATACTTGGAGGAGCAATAGCGCTAGGACATCCCCTCGGTGCAACAGGAGCCAGAATAATAACTACGCTAATAGCAGCACTGAAGGCCTGTGGAGGAAAGAGAGGAATAGCAGCTTTATGTCATGGAACAGGTGGAGCAACAGGAATAGCAATAGAACTCTTGTAAGGTATTTATTCGACCTTTCTTCTGAATTTTGCTAGAATACTCTCGAAGACTAATTTCGTAACGCTGACGAAGCTATTGAGATCAACTTTTGCTGCCATATCGAGTAGCTGGTCTAGATTACTCCTAACTTGATTCTTAACATTTTCGAATGCCGATAGACCATACTCTATGAACTTCCTTACAAGCTTCTGTGCATACTTACTCTTTATTCTTTCAACGAACTTGTCTAGTACAAACTTTGTGAATTTTATATTATGCTCTAGCGTCTCGTATAGTATCTCTCTGTAAATATCGTATTTTAGTATCTCAGGTTTTGCAAAGTTCTCATGTTCAAGCATTGAATGACCCATCGGTACGAAGAATAGTGGAAATATCCAACACCTGTACTTGTCTAATCTCTTTATCAGCTCTAGCGTTGCCTTAGCATCATCCTCAGTCTCTTCAGGAAGACCTAGGATCAGCGTATAGCACGGGTACCAGTAGTTCCTATTCATTATCTCTGTTGATTCTTCCGCAATCTCGTGCCAATCCTCTACCCTCCATGGAGCAGCCTTACCTGCCATGTACTTCTTGAGAAGACGCACACTCCCAGTCTCTAGACCAACCTGTGGGAAAGCAAAGTTCTTGAAATGCTCATTTTCTCGAGACCACTCCTCAACTATGTCTGGTGCCTGTTTCACAGCTGCTAATGAGACATGGCAGAAGTCTGCTCTAACAGAGCACTCTTTGACGACCTTGAGCAATTTTCTAAGTGCCTCCTTGTTCACGCGTACTCCTTTTGCACCATAGAGAAGACCATCTTCTGTGACTAGGCTCATTGCTCTGTATCCTGCGCGCTTGTTAACCTCAATTTCCTGACGTATGATATCGAGAGGTATTGATCTGAAGTTGAACATTGTTGGATTGCAGAATCGACATCTTCGTGGACATCCACGTGTTATTTGTACCATCCCGCCTCTTGCTGGGTTTAGTATTGGCGGTATGAGTTCTAGTGGTACAGATCCGCCATCTAACTCTCCAGAGATATCCTCGCCCTCGAGTATGAGCTTACATACTTCAGGAAATATTAGCTCTCCTTCCCCATGTATTAGGAGGTCTATTCCGAATTTCCTGTATATGTCACGTATCTGCCATGTTCCAGGACCTCCTACAACAATTTTGAAATTGTACTTCTCCTTAAGCTTCCTGACCTTGTCCATCAGCTTCAGGAATAGGGTCTTTGTCCAAGTATCACCTCCTCCAAAGAGTACTCGCAGCGTGTAGCTAACTGGTGCTAGTCCCATGGGGTCGAGAACATGTATTGCAACGATCCTAGTCTCCTCATTGACAACTTTTGGCAAGTTCTCGGGAGTCGTTATTACGAAATCCTCTATTGGAGAGAAGCCTCGCATTATGAGAGCAGCCTCAAGCTTGCGCAGAGCATAGGGTGCAACATTTACCCACCCTGTCTTCTTATCAACTCTCAGACGTGGAGCGATGAACTTGTCTACTAGGAACTTCGGAATTAGACGCTTAGGTAAGCAGAGCAGGAAGCCCAGGGCGTTGAAGTCGCTGTAGTTGGTCATTGTTGCTCGATCGGATGTGATTACTATCTTGTAATGAGGCATCGTAGGTCAGTCGATAGATATATTATGTGCGAGGACTAATACGACCTTCTCCTTGAGAACTAGAGGCGACGAGAAGGAAAGATAATTAAACAGCGTGGCAGACTACTACATGCGTCGTACAAAAATAATTGCAACAATTGGACCTGCAACAAACGATCTTAATACTGTTATAAAGCTCGCAAGAGAAGGCGTTGATATATTTAGAGTAAACTACTCGCATGGCAATGCAGACCAGTGGCGACAAGCAATAACATTTGTTAGACAGGCAGAAGAGAAGCTTGGCAAGCCTCTTCCTGTCATTGGCGATCTTCAAGGACCAACAGTGAGAACAGGAAAGCTAGACTCTCCATTTCAGGTAAGGCGAGGAGATACAGTATACCTGAAGTTGTCTGAGACAGGCACAGCTGAAAAGAAAGAGATACCGATACCTAACAGGAAGGTATTCGAACTTATCGAAGAAGGAGATATTGTTGTACTAGGCGCAGGCGCGGTATGGCTCAGGG
>Ga0256834_1000811_pt1 | contig 22137 bp, 27 predicted proteins | sample 4281140metaG_FD_190536 | JGI IMG/M metagenome (GOLD analysis project Ga0256834, IMG submission 190536) | Hydrothermal vent microbial communities from East Pacific Rise, Pacific Ocean - 4281-140 | ecosystem: Environmental > Aquatic > Marine > Hydrothermal vents | place: Pacific Ocean: East...
AAGATGATGCAAAAGCGCAAGGAAAATTTTCTGAAGTGACGAATGCCTATGATTTATTGTCTGATAAAGAAAAACGAGCGCAATTTGATCGTGGTGAAATTGACGCTGAGGGCAATTCTAAGCTTGGTGGTTTTGATTTTAGGCAGGCGCAAAGAGGAGGAGCAAGACCTTCTGGTGCTTATAGTGCGCAAGGGGGCGCATTTAATGCCGAAGATATATTAAAAGAATTTATGGGTGGTTTTTCTGGCGCGCAAGCTGGAGCGAGAACAAGCGGTTTCCCCTCTGGTGGCGCTGGTGGTTTTGCTTCTGGCGGAGCAAGCACTGGCAAGGCAAAGGATTATAAGGCAAATGCCAATATTACGCTTGAGCAAGCAAATGAAGGCGCAACTATTCAAGTCCTATTACCAGGTGGTAAAAATCTAGATGTTAAATTGCCTAAAAAAGTAAAAGACGGACAGCAAATCCGCATGAAGGGGCAAGGCGAGCAATCTCCATACGGCGGAGCTGGTGATGCAATTATTAACGTGAAATTCAAAAAGCATAAAAAATTCAAACCCGATGGTTTTGATTTACGGGTTGATGTACCAATCACGCTCTATGAAGCAGTGTTAGGCGCAAAAGTGCGCATACCAACTTTAAAGGGTAGTGTTGAGCTTAACCTCCCCCCCGGTGTTGATACTGGCAAATCCTTACGCCTAAAGGGCAAGGGATTGCATGGTGAGGGTGATCTTTATGTAAATTTACGTGTCGTATTGCCAAAGGGCGGCGACCCTGACCTTGAAAGCCTAATGCGCTTTTGGCGTGATGATAAGCCTTATAAGGTTCGGGATTAGTAGGGTTTTTGATGTCATTTTGAGGCAAAGCCGAAAAATCTTAAGATCTTTCGATTCTCTACGCGCTCGCGCCGCATAGGCTGACGCTCAATATGGCAAAGTTTTTTTATAACTTTCCTATCCCTTATGATTATCAGGTTTGACCCTTAACCTACCTCTTTCGTCATTGCTGTTGTTCCCTCCGTCGTCATTATCGTGCCAGCCTGTCGGCGTGAGACAAAAACTACACGATAATCCTGTAGCCCGCTGTCCAGCGGGCAAAAGACCTTATTGCGCCAAAGACTTGGCTCAACTGGATTCCGTGTCAAGCACGGAATGACTAAAGAAAGATTTTTATTAAGCCAGAAACATATCATCTTCATTCATTATCTGCCCACTTTCTGGAACAAAGTTAGCTATTCTACTTCTAAGTAAATTTAACATTCCACTTACCCAAGAGTACAATTTAAGCTCCTCCACTTTATGTGGATAGGTTGAATGCACCTCCTTGAAAAGGAGATGGGCTTTTACGAATCTCGCCCTAATTTGAAAGCCGCTCCTATAATTGGTTGAGCGGTTTTCTATAATGGGCGTTGCACGTCAATTTAGACAAAGCAAAGCCTGTAGCTCAAGCCATCATTTCCTCCAAGATGAAAGCAAAAACACCAACCAACAACCCTAAACACCCCTAAGCGCCGTTTGCATTGTCCCTATCAAAGCAGAAGCACAAACTCTAATGCGTTCCAACTGCGCATAATCCTCATGCACAATAAACCAAAATGCCCGCTTAAATGAAATCTCGCTTGGCAAGACTTTTTGCAAATCATCATGCGAAGCGGTCATAAAATCTGGCAATATCCCCACCCCTGCCCCGTTTAATACTGCTTGCAACTGCACAAGCACGCTGGTGCTGGTAAAGCGTGGGTGAAAAGATGGATCGACTAATGGCACATAATTTAGCTCTTCATCAAATATCAAATCGGTGACATAGCCAATGCCACGTAATTTTTTCAAATCAGATATTTGCTTGATTTCTTGTTGGCTTTTCAAATATTTTTTTGATCCAACAAGATGCAATTTATAATCGGCTATTTTTTGCACTCTTAAGCGCCCAGATTGTGGTTGTGAAACCGCAATAACAAAATCCGCCTCACGTTTTGAGAGTGAGAATTTTTGCGGTAAAGCGACTAGTTGAATTTCTAAGCGAGGATAATTTTCGCATAATTCTTGCGCCGCTTTTACTACCACATAGGTGGCAATTCCTTCTGGCACTCCGATACGCACATGGCCTGAGAGGTTTTTTTGTTGCCCGCCAAAACTATCTTGCACCAAAATTGCTTCACTTTCCATGCGCTCAGCAATCGGCACAAGGTCTTTGCCTACTCTTGTCAGACTATATCCAGTTGGTGCACGATCAAACAGGATAGAATTTAATGATTGCTCTAAAGATTTAATACGCCGTGCAACAGTTGCATGATCCACACCTAATTGCCGACCTGCAACGCTAAGCCGTCCTGTTCTTGCTAGAGCAAGGAAAAAACGGAAATCATTCCAGTTCATCGGGTTCATAATTTTACCTGTGAATTTTTGCACAATGGATAGTGTATTCTGGGCACTTTCAACCAGCACTGTCAATTAGTATGTTAAATTTATAGAATAAAACGAAATATAGGAGTTTAGAAATGGTTGAGAAAATTGGAAATCTAATAGCAGGGAAACGAGTTGAAAGCCTTTCAGGGCGATATTGCGATGTATTTAACCCTGCAAGTGGCGAAGTGATTGCCAAACTCTCTCTATCTAGCGCACCAGAACTTGCTATTGCGGTCGAAAATGCAAAATATGCGCAACCAGCATGGGCGGCAACAAACCCACAAAAGCGTGCCCGTGTCATGATGAATTTTGTGCAACTGCTCAATCGAGATATGGACAAACTCGCCCAAGCACTTTCCAAAGAGCATGGCAAAACCATTGCCGATGCAAAGGGAGATATTATTCGAGGGCTTGAAGTTGCAGAATTTTGCATCGGCGCTCCGCATTTGCTAAAGGGCGAGTTTACCGAAGGAGCTGGCACTAACATAGACATTCATTCTTTAAGACAACCGCTTGGCGTTGTAGCAGGCATAACACCGTTTAACTTTCCTGCTATGATTCCAATGTGGAAATTTTGCCCCGCTGTTGTTGCGGGAAACGCTTTCATTCTCAAACCATCTGAGCGTGCGCCAACTGTTCCCTTAATGCTAGCTGAATTAATGTTAGAGGCAGGATTACCAACAGGCATTCTCAATGTTGTTAATGGTGATAAGGAAGTGGTGGACGCTATTCTTGATCACGAAGACATTATGGCAATCGGCTTTGTCGGCTCAACCCCTATTGCCGAATATATTTATACTCGTGGCTCTGCCAATGCAAAACGTGTTCAGTGTTTTGGTAGCGCAAAAAACCACATGATTATTATGCCCGACGCTGATCTCGATCAAACCGCTGATGCGCTTATTGGCGCTGGATATGGCGCAGCAGGAGAGCGCTGTATGGCGATATCTGTTGCCGTTGTGGTTGGTGAAGAGACTGCAAATAGCTTAGTTGAAAAACTCATTCCACGAGTTAAAGCGCTAAAAATTGGCGCTTATGATGAAGGTGAGCATATAGATTTTGGCCCCCTCATTACAAAACAAGCTCGTGAAAAAGTACTAGGACTAGTTAATTCTGGTGTTGAGCAAGGAGCTAAACTTGTTGTTGATGGCCGTGATTTTTCTTCACAAACTCAAAAGAACGGCTATTTTATTGGCGGCTGTCTGTTTGATAATGTAAGCGTGGATATGGATATTTACTCTGAAGAAATTTTTGGCCCCGTCTTATGTATTATGCGTGCAAAAGACTATGAAGAGGCTATTTCCATTCCGATGGAGAACCAATATGGTAACGGAGTTTCTATCTATACACGTGATGGAGACACGGCCAGAGATTTTGTCTCAAGGATAAATGTTGGCATGGTTGGGGTAAATGTTCCTATTCCCGTGCCACTTGCCTATTATACATTTGGCGGCTGGAAAAAATCAGGGTTTGGCGATCTTAATCAACATGGCCCCGATGCGTTTAAGTTTTATACTCGCACCAAAACCGTAACCTCTCGTTGGCCTTCTGGCATCAAAGAAGGTGCTGAATTTACTATCCCGACAATGGGTTAATATTTGCAATGAGCTAACATTTGGAGTTACTTAAATGGATTTTGCACTTACAGAAGAACAGGTAGCCATTTTTGATATGGCAAAAACCTTTTCTGATGAAAAAATCGCCCCCAATGCTATTGAATGGGATCAAAATAAAACCTTTCCCATTGATACTATTCGTGAGGTGGCAGAGCTTGGCATGGCGGGGCTTTATGTAAAAGAAGAACATGGTGGCTCAAACCTTTCTCGCCTTGATGCGACATTAGTATTTGAGGCACTCTCTTATGGTTGTCCAAGTGTTGCAGCGTTTATTTCCATTCATAATGTGTGCGCTTGGATGGTTGATAGTTTTGGATCAGAACAACAACGAAGCTATTGGGTGCCAAAACTTTGCTCAATGGAAAAAATTGCTAGCTATTGCTTAACCGAGCCAAATTGTGGCTCGGATGCAGCGGCTCTAAGAACCAGCGTAAAAAGAGAAAAAGATGAATTGATATTAAATGGCACAAAATCATTTATCTCGGGGGGTGGAGTTTCTGATTTATATATTATTATGGCACGCACGGGGGAAGCTGGCGCTAAGGGAATTTCTACAATTTTAGTGGAGGATAAAACTAAGGGGTTATCTTTTGGTGCTAATGAGAAAAAAATGGGTTGGCACACCCAGCCAACGGCAGAGGTTATATTTGATAATTGCGCAGTGCCAGCAAATAATCTCTTAGGAGAAGAAAATAAAGGCTTCACTTATGCCATGAAGGGGCTTGATGGTGGTCGGCTAAACATAGCCGCTTGCTCACTAGGTGCGGCGCAATCAGCGCTAGATAAAGCTACTAATTATATGCATGAGCGTAAAGCATTTGGCAAAACTCTAGCAGATTTACAAGGCTTGCAATTCAAACTTGCTGATATGGAAATTAAACTTCAAGCAGCACGCACCCTATTGCGTCAGGCGGCATTTAAGCTAGACAATCAAACAGCTGATGCCAGCAAATTTTGCGCTATTGCTAAGTGCTTTGTTACCGATACGGCATTTTATGTTGCCAATGAAGCACTGCAAATTCATGGCGGTTATGGTTATTTGGCGGATTACGGTATTGAGAAAATTGTACGTGATTTACGGGTACATCAAATTCTTGAAGGCTCAAACGAAATTATGCGGGTTATTGTCGCGCGCCATCTGCTTAATGAGGCAAAGCCATGAATGAAATAAATGAGCAAGATCAGGTATTGTTCTGGCAACAAGGCGCAATAGGATCTATCCGTCTTAATCGCCCAAAAGCCCTCAATGCGCTTACACACGAGATGATTTTTGATATTCAAAAGGCTCTTATTAATTGGGCAAAAGATAGTAGCATTGAAGCTGTTATTATTGATGGTGCGGGCGAAAAAGCATTTTGCGCTGGTGGTGATATTGTAAAATTATATAATAATTCGCCAGCAGATGCTAAACAGGGACAACAATATTGGTATGACGAATATCAGCTTAACGCCCTAATCGCCAATTATGCAAAACCCTATATCGCAATAATGAACGGTATTACTATGGGCGGCGGAGTTGGCATTTCCGCTCATGGCTCGCACCGTTTAGTAACCGAAGAAACAATGTTAGCTATGCCAGAGGTTGGCATTGGGTTTTTACCCGATGTTGGCGGCACATATTTGCTTGCTCGCTCGCCGGGAAAGGTTGGTCTTTATTTGGGAATTAGCGGCGCACGAATGGACGCAGCAGATGCTATTTATGCAGGATTTGCTGATAGCTATATTTCAAGCGATAGACTTGAAGATTTTACTAATGAGATGATTAATGGCGCTAGTTCTAAAGCGGCTATAGAAAAATTTAGCTCTAAACCCGATGAAGGAACACTCAAAAATCTGCAAGATAAAATTGATTTAGCGTTTGGAAAAAACTCGGTTTTAGAAATCGTTTCAGAGCTAGAAAAAATGTCTGAGAATGGCGACGAGTGGGCAATGAAAACTCTCAACGCCATTAGAAGAAGTTGCCCTTTGTCAGTTGCAGCAGCTTTTGCGGCGATAAATAATGCAAGAAATCTTTCGCTCATTGAGTGTTTGCAAGCTGAATATCGCTTTGCACATAAAGCACTCTTAGGCACAGAATTTTATGAAGGGGTGCGAGCGGCGGTCATTGACAAAGATCGCTCACCAAAATGGCAACCCGCAACACTTGAACAAGTAACGCCAGAAATGGTGCATGATATTCTTGCACCTATTGGCGAGAATGAATGGCAACAAGAAATTTAAAGGAATTTGGAGGAAATAAAATGGCGAAAATTGCTTTTATTGGCTTAGGAAATATGGGTGCGCCAATGGCGTTAAACTTACAAAAAGCGGGGCATGAAATTTTAGGATTTGATGTTGTGCCAGCAGCACAAGATAGCGCTAAAAATTTGGGAATAGAATTAGCAAAAAATAATATTGATGCCGTTCAAGGCGCAGATATCACTATTCTTATGCTGCCAAATGGTGCGATTGCTACCAGCGTTGCAAAAGAGGTTCTTGGCGCAATGAAGCCTCAAAGTCTATTAATAGATTGCTCAACGATTGATGTAAGTTCAGCAAAAAATCTGCACGAACTAGCAAAAAAAGCCAATATTCATTGCCTTGATGCTCCCGTATCGGGCGGGGTTGGTGGCGCACTTGGGGGAACTCTCACCTTCATGGTAGGCGGCACTAGAGCGGCATTTGAGATGGGAGAGCCATATTTTGATATTATGGGTCAAAAATCGGTATATTGCGGAGATGGTGGCGCAGGGCAATCAGCAAAAATTTGCAACAATATGTTACTTGGAATTTCGATGATTGGGACATGCGAAGCATTTTTATTAGCTGATAGGCTTGGGCTTTCGCAAGCGGCTTTATTTGATGTTATGTCAACCTCGTCTGGCTCATGCTGGTCGGTTAATGCCTATTGCCCTGTTCCAGATGTTGGACCAAAAAGCCCAGCAGATAATGATTATAAAGCTGGTTTTGCAGCAGCCCTAATGTTAAAAGATTTAACTCTTTCACAACAGGCAGCTAATGAAGTAAAATCAGCAACGCCTTTAGGGGAACACGCACAAAGATTATACCAGCAAATGGTTGATGCAGGAAATGATGGTGTAGATTTTTCAGGCATGATAAGATTTTTACAAACAAAAAACGCTAAGGAGAAAACCTAATGAGTGATATTGTTCTTTTAGAAAAACAGGATAGGGTGGCAATTCTTACGCTAAATCGCCCCGATGCCCTCAATGCTCTTAACTCTGAATTATTAAGCACTCTTGCCAAGCAAATTGATGAATTGAGCAATGATAGTGAAATTGGCTGCATTGTAATTACTGGATCGGACAAAGCTTTTGCCGCTGGTGCCGATGTTAAAGAAATGGCAAATCAAAGCTATATCGACATGTTAATGTCAGATTTCTTTGGACGGCATAATACAGTTTTAACCTGCCGCACGCCAATCATTGCTGCCGTATCGGGATTTGCGCTTGGTGGTGGGTGCGAGCTTGCAATGATGTGCGATATGATATTTGCCTCAAAGTCTGCTAAATTTGGCCAGCCAGAAATCAAACTCGGAGTAATTCCGGGCATGGGCGGCTCGCAACGCCTAACTCGTGCCATTGGCAAATCTAAAGCAATGGATATGATATTAACTGGCCGCATGATGGACGCAGAGGAGGCAGAAAGTTCGGGTCTAGTTGCCCGCATATTTGCCAATGAAGATTTGCTCGAGCAAACATTAAAGACAGCAAAAATCATTGCTTCATTTTCAAGACCTTCAGTATTTAGCGCAAAAGAAGCAGTAAATCGTGCATTTGAAACCACGCTTAGCGAGGGGTTACATTATGAGCAAAGGGTATTTTATCCGCTATTTGCTACAGAAGATCAAAAAGAGGGCATGAAAGCTTTTTCTGAAAAGCGAAAAGCAAATTTCAAACATAAATAGGAATAGATAATGATTGACCTGATTGTAAATGTTGGTGCTGGGGTGGGGGCATGAAAGACATAAGGAATGCATCTTATTTGTTATCAAAGGCGTTGCAATCGCCCTTGAAAGGGCAAAATAATGCAGTTAGATAAATCATCAATATCGGCAATTATTACTGGCGGCGCATCGGGGCTTGGGGCGGCAAGTGCAAAAGCATTAGCCTCAAAAGGAGTTAAGGTCAGCATCTTTGATCTTAATATTGAAGCAGGTACGAAACTAGCAAATGAGATAGGCGGATTTTTTGTAGCGGTTGATGTTGCGGATGCAAAAAGCGTTGCAAAGGGTTTTATTACGGCTCGTGAAAAACACGGACAAGAGCGAATTTTAGTAAATTGCGCAGGCATTGCACCAGCTGCAAAAACCGTTTCACGGGGTGAGGCTCACGACCCTGAAATTTTTGCTAAAACCATTGGCGTAAATCTAATTGGCTCTTTTAATTCTTCATCACAAGCAGCAAAAGGTATGAGTGAACTTGAAGCGCTAACATCTGGCGAGCGTGGTGTTATAATCAATACTGCATCAGTTGCAGCCTATGAGGGACAAATAGGGCAAGTCGCTTATGCCGCATCTAAGGGTGGCATTGTTGGTATGACATTACCAATGGCAAGAGATCTCGCAACGCATGGCATTCGTGTGATGGCTATTGCTCCAGGTATTTTCAAAACCCCAATGGTTGAAGGATTTTCACAAGAAATACAGAACGCATTAGGGGCACAAATTCCTTTCCCAACACGGTTAGGAAAGCCTTCAGAATATGGCTCTCTAGTGGTGCATATTTGTGAAAATCAAATGCTAAATGGCGAAATTATCCGCCTTGATGGCGCATTTCGTATGCCACCGAGATAGGTGACAAAAGCTAGTGTTGCTATATTATGTTTTTGCAGGGCGCTTATGCTGCTGCTTTATCCTTGAGGAGGGAGATATGTTCCAGTTTATGGATGTGGATCGCGATTATGACAGCGCTTTGAAAACTTACGAATTCAAGTGCCCCAAGATGTTTAATTTCGCTTATGATGTTATTGATCATCGTGCTAAAAATAATGATAAAATAGCCGTTTTAGCAGTGTCTGGTGATGGCGAGAAAATCACTAGCTTAACATATAACGACCTATCATTACGCTCCAATAGATTTGCCAATGGTTTGCGCTCACTTGGCCTTAAAAAAGGGGAGTTTGCATGTTTAGTCTCAGGGCGTGTGCCACAATGGTATGACGCACTTTTTGGTTGCATGAAAATTGGCGTTATCTCAATGCCCGGCACCAATCTTTTAACAGGCAAAGATATTGCCTATCGCATAAATTATACCAAAGCAACGAGCGTAATTGTAACGCCTGAACATTGCGATAATGTAGATGCGGTGCGCTCTGAGTGCCCTACGCTAAAACATTTTATTGTGCTTGGGGCGGCACGAAGGGGATGGGTTTCATCGCAAGAAATGTGCGCTAATGCATCAGATGAAATAGAGAAAAAAAACCGTACACCCACTAAAGCTGATGAAATAATGATGGGATACTTCACTTCTGGCACAACTGGCATGCAAAAAATGGTACCTCGTGATTTTGCCTATGGTCTTGCCCATGCAGCAACGGCGCTTTTTTGGATGGATTTAACCAACGATGATATCCACTGGACGTTAACCGACACGGGGTGGGCGAAAGCTGCGTGGGGCATGTTATTCCCGCAATTTTTAATGGGCACAACAGTAGTGCTTTTTGATGGTGTGGGCTTTGATGCCGAATTGCATCTCAAACTAATAGAAAAACTAGGAGTAAATATTTTTTGTGCGCCGCCAACAATATATCGCATGTTCGCCCAAATGGATCTCACCCCATTTGATCTAAGTTCAATCCGCCGCTCAATCGGCGCTGGTGAGCCATTAAACCCCGAAGTTATTCGCTATTGGAAAAAAGAAACTGGTACTATGATCGGTGATGGATATGGGCAAACGGAAACCATAAATATTATTGCAAATTTCCCAGATCAACCAGTTAAACTCGGCTCTATGGGTAAGCCAGTTCCGGGTTTTGAAATAGAAATTGTAAATGAAGGGGGCGATATTTTGCCGATTGGAGAAATTGGTAATATCGCCATGAAGATTACCGACCCTTGGCCTGCTGGTCTGTTTGATGGTTATTATACTGGGGGCGAGCCAGATCGTACTTCGTTCAAGAATGGTTGGTATTATACTGGCGACACAGCAACAAAAGATGAGGACGGGTATTTTTGGTTTGTCGGCCGAGCCGATGATTTAATAAATTCTTCTGGCTATCGCATTAGCCCATTTGAGGTTGAAAGCTCACTACTTGAGCATCCAGCAGTGGCAGAAAGTGCAGTGATTGGCGAGCCAGACGAAAAAAGAGGGCAAATTGTTGTTGCCTATATTATTCTCACGCAAGGGAGCGAGCCAAATGATGAGTTAAAAATTGATATTCAAAAATTTTGCAAAAAACACACCGCACCATATAAATACCCACGCATTGTGCATTTTGTAGAGCAATTACCAAAAACAATTTCAGGCAAAATCCGCCGAGTTGAATTGCGTGGCGAGGGGTGATTTTTGGGGTTGTGAAGTTTTTTTTAGCCAAGTGGTTTTAGCCTACTCGCTTTTACTACCTCTTAAAATAGTTTTAGACAGGGATTATGTCAGGGCTAAAGCCCTTCACCCAAACCACCTAAGCTCAGCTTTTTACTGTTGCGCTCACCACCCTACGCTCTTTCGAGATTCGGGAGGCACGCACTGCACAGGCTGGTTTGCTAAGCTTGTGTTATGTCGTCGCTTATGCTCCTCATCGAAACCGCTAAATTCGCTTTGCTCATTAAGCTTGTTTTCGAACCCAAAAGGTTCTTATCCAATGCCCTTCCACCATTAAAAAACCGCCCCAAAAAGGGTGACTCTTTAATGGCGGAGAGGCAGTCTAAGGTTGATACATTGCTGGCTTGAATAACGCAATTAAATCAACAGGTTAAAAAAACACATGTTACAAATTGTGCTACAAAATGCGCTACAAATTTTCAAAATTTATAGTTTTTAAGAGGGCTGAGAAAATAGTTAGTTGAGAGTGGAGAGGAATTTAACATTTCCTGCAATTATGATAGTATTTTATCTTATGATAATGAAGCCAACCTAAACTTCCCTTACAACCCTAATAACAACACTATGCTGTCACCCGCCTTTTTTCTAATATCTGTTTTTGACTGCTCCAAAAGTAATTGGTCATATGTTTGTGCAATTTGAGATATATATTCTGGCAAGCCTTTTTCCTTCAACATGCGTATAAAATCTATCTCTTTTAGATGTTGAGTTTTGGAGCAATCATCTGCGTAAGTGCAAATGTAATAATATGGCTCTTTTGCAAGTCCCTGACGAAACCCATAAATTGTATCTTCATACAGCATAACATCTTTGACATCAGCCATGATGATTATATTTTCATTTTGGTCTTTAATGATATCAACACTATAGCGCTGCCCCCAATCATGATCATAAATAAATCCATTGGGTAAATAAAGGGGCATAGGTGCGGGAGCTTTACTGTTATGCCATAACAAAGCGTAATAACGATATATGTCACCAGTTCCAATAAATGCTGCATAAGCGATATATGCTATAAAACTGAATTTTATTAGCATGAATAATATTTTACTTGTTCTTTCAAACATGCCTATTCAATCAACCTCACGCTTGCATTAAGCTTGATTTTAGCTCTATCTATAATCTGCCTGTTTACCTTATTATAAATACCCAATGTTTCACTACAATGCTCTATCACACTACCCAAAAGACCTACCTCTTGCAAGGTAACACTTCCTCCGACATTAGATCGGTAGCGTTTAGTAAAGTTAATGTTTGTCCATTTATCAGGATTATCATTGATAGGTGTAATCAGAAGTTGTCTGGCATATTGATTATCACCTATAGGTTCTGCCCAGCAACGGCAATTATATGTTTCTCCTGGATGCCCAGTAGATGGCTTTTTATCCCAGTCAAATATTTTATTATCATTTACAGCATGTAACGGACGAACTTTGTTATCGTCTCGTGTGCGCCATATATAGCGTTTGCTTAGCACAAGCATCTTGTAGCGTAGCAATAGCAACTCTTTTCCTTGATGAAGAGATAGGCGAAAAGGTGTTGCGCCACTTGTTTTGCTCATTAACAAAGGGGGGCATCTAAATGAGTATTGCGTTTTTGCCCTGAGCAAACAGACGATAACGGCATTATCCAGCATAAACAGGTAATGACTCAAGCTCAGCAAGCTGTTCAGAGTGATGCGAATATGTTACGAAAACTTCTCAAATACGTTTTGCAGCAAAGTTTCAATATGCGCAGCAGACTTGTTCACACTGACTTTCAAAGAATTAGGATGGCCGCACCCATTGCGCAAATCCAACGCATTTTTTAACTGGGCTTTTGCATTCTTGCCAAGGATAGAAAACCCCTCAATTCGGTCAAGAAAATCAGACTCGCCCATTTTTCCAAGATCATCTGGCGTTTTGGCCACTTTCCATTTTCTGCCCATGACGCGGGTCGCTTCTGTATTGAAACCTGCAAGGCACTTAGTGTGGACGTGCTTGTGAAGAACATCCATCGCGCCAAGCCACGACATAACGATGGCCGAGCGATACAATTCTGCCTCGTGGCATTGAATTGCCTCTTCAACAAAACTGCGGGTCTCTGCATTATTGATTTTTCCTAGGTGTGTACCGCAGGTCTACCGCGACCTGCATCGCAGCGGGGCTGATTTTGGAAACGCCAAGGTTGCGCTTAGAATGGAAGATGGATTCCATCTTATCGGAATGCGAAAACCCGCGTTTGATGATATATCTCGAATTTGAGAAACTGAAATGGGTGCGTCCTGCGTAGCAAGAACCATCAATAGCTTATCAAGTCGGGGCAAATCCTTGTGCAGCCATTCTTTCAAGTCATCCGATGTTAGCAATTTTGGTCTCGATGGATTTGCGTTCGTCGGCATTCAAGGAATAAGAATCGTTGGCACCATGGTTGACACGCTTGTTCTTTGTAAGTGTGGTCAGGCTCTTACCTAAATTCGTACCCATATTCTTGTTATAGTAAGCATTCGCGCTTTTCATTTCCTCAAGAATTTCTGCTTTTTTTACCCCTGATTTTTTGTCGACAAGCTCTAGTTTTGCCAGCGCACAAACCGCTAACTCTGTTGTTGATTTTGCATCAAGCTGTGCAGCAATGGTGCTGGTTGAGAAGTTAAACCCATTCGAGGGAGAAGATGGAGCTGCTCCATTCGAGACATCACTTACGGTTTCTGGTTCGTCTGGCACTCGTGTTGAAAGTTCAGTCATCTTAGCCAACAGGCTTTCCAGCCCGTCTTTCAAAAACGAAAGATCACCTTCATATTCAACTTCCATCGTTCCAATTTTAATTCATATTTTCGCTCCGCCGTCCATCGCCCATCCAATCGCTATATGTATTCAGAATTGCGTAAGGCTACCACTAAATGCTCACTAAATCAATCGTGGCGTGCCAAGAAATGATAAAACACCTGAACGCTCATTCTCACTCTTATTCAAAAGCTCTCGTACAGCAGATGCAACAACTAGGTGAACATGATGCATGTCATCATTACCCAAGTGATTTGTTGTAAGCATCTTTTTTAAGGTGCGCTCAAATGGCTGGTTTGGGTCACTTAGAAATGATGCAACTTGAGCAAGCGCTTTTTCTTTTTTTGCATAAAGAACATGAAGTATTTTGTTTCTTAAAAATGCTTATTTCTAAAACGCTTCAAACCCATTTACTTCGCTTTTTAGCAGGCGGATATAACGTGAGTTGATGTAGATATTTTCTCGTCCAACCTTGCGCTCTTCCAACACACCAATATTTGCTAATTGTTTTAAATAAAGCGCACCTGTTTGACGTTTTGCAATTTTTGCTTTTTCAAGATTTGCGATACGGCAATAGGGTTGGTTAAAAAGCACATCAACTAATTCAGATGAGTAAATCTTGGGGGCTTCGTTTTGCATATATTCTCTTGTTGCCTCCATAAGTTTCAAAATGGCATTAACTTTTTTAACTGTCCAACTCGATGTTTGCTGTACAGCGTTTAGCATAAAGATAATCCAGTTTTCCCATTCGCCTTTTGTAGTGACATTGAGTAAAAGCTGATAATAATCGGCTTTGTTTTTAATAATAAAACGAGAAAGATATATAATAGGAATATCCAATAAACCACCATCAATTAGATAGAGAATATTTAAGATGCGACCAGTCCTGCCATTACCATCGGCAAAGGGGTGAATGGCTTCAAATTGATAATGAGAAATTGCCATTTTAATCAGAACATCAAGATTTTCGTCTTTGTGTAAAAAACTCTCCCAGTTAGCCATTTTATCTCTAAGCAATGTTTCACCCTCAGGCGGGGTATAAATAATTTCACCGCTTTTATCATTTTGTAATGCCGCTCCAACAGTTTTCCTAATACTCATATCCACCCCCTTTATTGTGGTGCATATTTTTTCTGCCATATTGGTATTAAGAGGGCGAGTTTTGAGGTTTTTAAATCCTTCAAAAAGGGCAGATCGATATTGCAGGGCTTCTTTGGTTGCACTATCGATATTTAATGGCGCAATATCTGCATATTGAAACATACGATCCGCTGTTGTGACAATATTCTCAATTTCAGAGCTAGCTTGCGCTTCTAACATCGGCAATGCGTTAATCAGAACTGATTGATTTGGAAGCATTAATGCTGCTTGTTTAAGTTCCGCCAAAGACGCTCTTGCTTCAATGCAGGCTTTTAATATTGCTTTGCTTTCAATTTCGCTCTTTGGCGGTAAAGCTGGCAGGTTATTATAGGGCTACAAAGGGTTAAATTCACTCATGTTCAAATTTTCTAAGTTATTGACACATAAGCAGTAATATGTCGATTTAATCGACATGTCACGTAAATATGTCGATTTAATTATGTTTTATCGACATATACCCATTTCGGTTGTCATTAAACATTTTCAAATAGCAAAACATTTGGAGCGTATGTTAATTGCTACTGTTACAGTTCAATATTAAAGCGAGGAAACATATTGTGTTAAAAAGTATGATGGAATTGACCTTCATCTTGATAAAGACCAGGCCATAACTAAACCAGTAAGTTTTGAATGATTATTTTAGTTCTTACTCTTTTGCCCTTAGGGCGACTAGCTAACGAATAAGATTCTACTGTTGGATTTGACTCATGTATATCTAATTATCATTGTCTTGCTGCTCATCAAATTTTTGCCGTGCTACGTCTTGCGCACTATGTAGAATGCGTAAAACAACAATACGATCAGAATATGAACGATAATAGATACAACGCTTTCTAAACGGCAATCCACGCAAACCTTTACGTATGTAATCACGAGGAGAGCCAGTAAAATCTACCTCAGCAATCCACTTAATTTTTGACGTTAAATCAATTAACAACGCCTCTGCATAATGCACGCTATCCAAAGAAATATGCTGATATATATTGCGCAAATCGCGTTTTGCTGCAGGTGCAACAATTAGCTTTTTCATCTTAATTATCTTAGCTTTTGTTTATTACATCTTTTAGAAGGTCATCAGCACTAGCATATTCAGTGCCAAGCCCTGCTTCAACTTCAGTGTCAGCAATATCAATTTCTCGACGAAGTGCTCGGATTTTAATTTCATAATCAGCTAACATGCGAATGCCTGCCCGTACAATTTCCGTTTCTGTACCAAATCGACCACGACTTACTAAGTCCGCTAGTATCCCATCATAAGGATCACCAAGCGAAAATGTTTTTGTTTTTGCCATATCATTATCTCCTTTATCTTATTATTATAAGCATTTTACAATAATTTTCCAATACTATTTATGTATTATCTAATTTTTGCATTCATAGCAAACCAGAAGATGGGGTTTTATGGACTATTTTTATACATTGTTTTTAGGTAGTATATGTAGATTTTCAAGAAATCCCAACCCCACGTTTTTTGCCAATGTTCCAAGAAATGCCATTGCCGCTCATAATACCAGAAACGCTTTGTCCTCTTGCTCGTTCCAATACCGAGCGCCAAGGCACAAGCCTGAACTCTTTTGATTTTTCAATTAGGGCATATTTGCCGCTAACAAGTTCAACTGGCTTGGAATAGATGCCATCAATTTTATCTCCCTTTTGGGTTCGCTTGAATGTTTTCCCTATCTGGCTTGAGATATTTGCGGCTTGTTTATTCACTTCACGTTGCTCTAAGTTTTTCAAAATTCCTCGTTGATAGCTTGTGCCAGTATCTGTTTCTTTTGCAAAACCTTGCGCCAAAAGATATGCTCATCTTACATTCAGAGCATTTTTAACCTCGCCCCCAAAGCCTATATTACTCAATGGGGTTTTTGAATTATCTATTAAATTCCTATCAAGCCATGTTGCACCAGTTGCAGATGTTTGCACTTCTAGTGAGAATTGCGAGCGAATGGTTATTTTAATGGGGGATTGTTTTACTCGTGTTTTATTGAGTTGAGATATTTCATTGATATAATTGCTTGGCACTTCCCAACTGCCATCAATAAATCTTCGAACTGTATTATTGTTGCGCAATGCTTCTAAGCGCCGAACATGTGTTTTGATATATTCCCTTGAGGCTTTAGGGTCGTGTTGCTTGTGCAATTCTTCGCTATATATTCCCTTGTTGGCGTTAGCGATTTTTGCGATATTAAAATCAACCTTACGAGGCTCAATATTTTGTGGTGATAGTTCAACAATGTTTCCATTTTTATACGCTTCAATATCTGATACTTTCCCAACATCTGCATAGTGAGTTTTGCCATCAATACCCTCCACAATAAGATGATATCTATCATTAAATTCATCAGAAAGACCTTTGCTAACCAGCTTGCTAATTATTCTTTTATCTGGCTGCTCTTCTGGGTGAAGAATTTCATAATTACTTCTTAAAGGGTTTTTGCCACTTCGAGCCATTTGTGCGTGCATGGTTTTAATAATATCGCCTCGCACTGCAAGCGAGCGCAATGTTGGTTCTAATTTTTCTGATAGTTGCCATTGCCCAGTTGAGATTTCTTTTGCAAGCCCCATTGTTTGCAACTTCTTAAGGCGAGCAATATCAAGCTCTCTTTTGAAGTTAGAATATTTACCTAAACCATCATTGCGCATATCAATCACGCCATTTTCTATTTTGCGAATAAGCCCACGATCAATTGAGGTGAAACGGTCTTGTTTAGTTTCACGTTGCATTGCTTGTTCAATTTCAAAATCATGACGTTGCCCAAGCTCTGCACTCATTAACTCGCTGGCTCTTTCTCTAAATCCTTTTGAAAGATAACCTTTTGCAATGATAAGGTCTCGACCCCTATCATCTATTCCACGAACAATAATATGGGTATGTGGATTGTCAGTATTATAATGATCTGCTGTTACCCAATTAAGTTCTGTTTGTAAATCTTTTTCAACTTGAGCCATAAGATCCCGAGTGAAAATTTTCATGTCAGTTAACTCATTTGCATCTTCTGGTGACACAATAAAACGAAATTGATGGCGGTAGATTCAAGTTGTCATTGCAACATCTTTTGTAGCTTATCAGCTGGCGTTCTAAATCCAAGTGTTTTTCTCGGCCTTGTATTTAACCTCTCAGCAACTCGATCTAGATATTCTTGGCTATGAGCAGACAAATCAGTTTTCTTTGGAAAATACTGACGCAGAAGCTTGTTGGTGTTTTCGTTTGTTCCTCGCTGCCATGGACTTTGTGGGTCACAAAAATAACAATCAACACTTGTTGCTAGACTGAACCTTTTATGCTGAGCCATTTCTGTGCCGCGATCCCATGTTAAGGACTTTATCAATCCATCTGGCAGAGTTTGCACATGACTAATTAGAGCATCAATAACTGTTACAGTGTCTTTGCCATTTAGCTTTACAAGCATAACATAACGTGAAGCACGCTCAACAAGGGTGGCAATATGTGTATTCTTTGAACAGATATTAAATCACCTTCCCAATGACCAGGTATAGTGCGATCTTCAACTTCTGCGGGTCGCTCTGAGATTGATACTGCACCAATAATTTGACCACGAGGTTGCCCTTGCGTTGACCAATGTTTACCTCTACGCATCGTTCGATTACTGCGTAAGTGTGATATCAACTCTTTTTTCAAAACCCCTCTGGCTTGGATAAACAAGCTTTTATAAATTGTTTCATGTGATATTTGCATATCCTAATTATTAGCATATTTTAAACGTAACCAACCTGATATTTGGGCTGGGGACCATTCTAGCATTAGTTTATTAGCAATTATTCGTTTCAATTCAATTAGTGATGCCAATTTACAGGGTTGTGGCCGTAATGATTTAACTTGTGACCACTCATCGGCTTTTACAGCACGATAGCGATGTCTACCACCATTCTTAGTAACTTCACGACTAATTGTTGAAGCAGACCTATGGATAAGTCTTGCAATATGGCGATAGCTAAACCCTTGACCCAAAGCCCTTGAGATTTCTTCTCTTTCGCTCATCTGCAAATTACGTAATGACCGCTTTCTATATCTAGGTTCAATACCACCCGACGTTGATAAAAAACCATGTACTGAACCAGCGTGTCGATTGAGAGCCCGACCAATCTCACTCAGTCCTTGACCTGCTTTCCAACGCTGCCATAGTTCACGTTTTTCTGCTTTACTTAATCCTCTACGATTAGCCCTAGGCATTTCAAATCCTCCATTGCAAACATCAATATATCATATGTTGCAATGACGACTTGAATCTACCGTGGCCTTTTTTAGTATGTCACGCTCCTCGCGTAGCAGACGGATTTCCTTGCGAAGCCGTTCGTTTTCTTGAATTAAATCAATCTGAGGATTGTGTTGTATAACATTATCACGCTCCTCCCTGATCCAACGGCAAAGCGTTGATAAAGCAATCTTAAAATCAGAAGCGACCTGCCTGCGAGTAAGACCGCTAGCAAGTGCAACACGCACAGCCTCTTGTTTAAATTCTAGTGTAACTTTCGTTCCCATTTTATATTCTCCTTTAATGCAATATATGCGATTAACGAAGCGGCATCAAACCGTGACACGACCATGCCTGGGAATTACGTCGCCATCTCAAGGTTATTCGTTTGATGGATTCACATTTGAAGTGCAACAGTTCTTCTGAGAAGACCTCAGCTGGGGTTTTAAAGTCCAGACATTTTTTTGGTGTTCATTATAATTATTTGCGGTTTATTTTATTGCATGATGAGATATTTCATGTGGTTTAGTTTTTCTTGGAATAAAACGCCGCAAACGTCCATTAGTATTTTCAATGCCTCCCTTTTGCCGCGGGCTATGTGGATCACAAAAAAAGGTTTTCATACTAAGGCTTTTATTGAGCATATAGTTTTTAGCAAACTCAGTTCCGTTATCTTGAGCAAGAGTTTGTCGCATAGCTTGCGGCAGTTGAGAAAACCAGCTTTTGAGCTTTGCAACAGTGCGAGCTGATTTCTTATCAAGCTGTTTTGCAACATAAATGAAACGAGACACCATTTCTTGTGCTACTAAAATATTTGCTTTTTTATTACCAAAAACCATAAGATCAACCTCCCAATGACCGACTTGTTTACGAGTTTTTACAATTTCTTCACGCTCGTTAATTCCCACTTTATGCTTGCTATACTTGTGTGGCGCATAACCTCTTCTTCTAAACCCACGTTTGAACTTGGCTTTGGGCAAGAAAAGCCGCCAAGTAATTTGTTAGTTCTTCTTATTTGCGCATATATAAAACGATATACAGACTCATGTGAGATAATTGGTTTGCCTTTTTCAAGCGCCAGCCGACCAGCAACCTGTTCGGGAGACCAACCCATTGCAAGTCGGTTTAGAACAGCTAACCGCAGGTCTGGCTGGCGTTCCATTTTTGACCCACTCCAACGTCTAGCCCACGCCATTTCATCAGCATAAGCTGGACTGTAGTTTGCTTTAATACCTGTACCAGTATTGCGTTTTATTTCTCGCGAAACACTCGATGGCGCGAGATCCAAACTTGCAGCGATTTGCCGGATCGATTTACCTTCTTTTTGTAAAAAGGCAATTGTACGTCGCTCCTCCATGGAGAACTGTTTATATGTTTTTTCCATTGCAATACTACCTTTATCATAGTGTTGCACTTCGTTTGTGAGTCTTGGTTTAGCGCTTTTAAGTTTTTATTGTGTTCAACGCAAATGAATTAGTAAAAAAACTGACAAAGGTTAGCGGAAAAACCGATATTCTTTTTAAGATTGCTGAAGCCGCTGATAGTTATCCAGATGAGACCGTCAGGGCTGTAATATTTCCAGTGGTTGATGAAGACACAATTGCTAATTTAGTCAAAGAATACCGTTCAGATAGCTCAGCTTATGTAAAGCGTGTTTATCGTAGGATCATATCCTCTTACGCAAGTCATTACAGGCGAATGTTACCTCAAGTCTTGGATGCTTTGGAAGTTATATCTAGCAATATATCTTGGCGTCCACTTCTTGATACTATAATTTTCTTAAAAATACTGCGATATCAAATACACGCTATTTGTCTATAAAAGCTGGGGGCACATCAATCCTTGTTTTTCTTTCTGCCACAAGACAAAGACCTTCATCCTGGTTTTTTGAAAACCATTCATAGGTCATGCGAATGCCGCTTTCTAAATCAATAGATGGCTTCCAGCCCGATTTCCTTGATTTATCAGCGCTCATTAATTTTCTGGGTGTGCCGTCTGGTTTTGATAGGTCATGTAAAATTTCTCCCTCAAAGCCAACTATTTTGCAAACTATTTTGGTTAGATCCAAAATTGAAATATCTTCCCCAGAGCCAACATTGATATGCTCATTTTCAGAATAATTTTTTAGCAAAAATACCAACGCATCGGCGCAATCATCGGCGTGCAAAAATTCACGCTTTGGCGTGCCTGTTCCCCATATGGTGATGTTTTTTTCACCATTGATTTTTGCCTCGTGCGCTTTACGGATTAAGGCAGGTAAAACATGGCTAGAATTAAGATCAAAATTATCTCCAATCCCATAAAGATTTGTTGGCATGGCAGAAATATAATCTCGTCCATATTGTTTGCGATATGCTTGCGCTAGTTTTATGCCTGCAATTTTTGCAATGGCATACCATTCATTAGTTGGCTCAAGTGATCCTGTGAGTAGAGCGGTTTCAACTATTGGCTGGTCTGCTAATTTTGGATAGATACAGCTTGATCCAAGAAATAATAGACGATTAACATCTGCAATATGCGCAGCGTAAATAATATTTGCTTCAATCATTAAATTGTCATAGAGGAAATCTGCAGGATATGTGTCATTTGCTAAAATACCGCCAACTTTTGCTGCAGCTAAAACAATGGCATCGGGTTTGTTTTTGCTAAGAAAATCTTCAACCTCAGATTGTCTTTTAAGGTCAAGCTCATCTCTCTCAGCACTAATGATTTCACAATTCTCAGTCGCTAATCGGCGCACAATAGCACTGCCCACCATTCCTTTATGCCCTGCAACCCAAATCTTTTTTCCTCTTAGATCAAACATTATGTTTAGGCATCTTTCATCACAATCTCGGTTTTCATCACTTTAAGGTCTGCTTGCACCATTTCACGTGCAAGCTCACGCACGCTGGTTTTATGTTCCCAACCAAGTATTTTTTTTGCCTTGCTAGGATCACCCAATAATAATTCGACCTCGGTAGGTCTAAAATAACGAGGGTCAACCTCTACAAGGCAATCACCAGTTTTTTTATTATAGCCTTTTTCGTCAATCCCTTCACCCTTCCATTCAATATCAATGCCAATATCTTCAAATGCCCATTCAACAAAATCTCGCACAGGAGTAGTGACACCTGTTGCTAGCACAAAATCGTCTGGCTCGTCTTGTTGCACCATTAGCCACATGCCAACCACATATTCTTTGGCATGACCCCAGTCTCGCTTGGCGTTGAGGTTGCCAAGATATAATTTCTTTTGTCGTTTAAGATGAATTGCAGCAACTGCTCGGGTGATTTTACGTGTTACAAATGTTTCTCCTCGTAAAGGGCTTTCGTGATTAAACAAAATGCCGTTGCAGGCGTGCATTCCATAAGCCTCGCGATAATTCACCACGATCCAATAGGCATAAAGTTTTGCTGCTGCATAAGGGGAGCGTGGATAAAAGGGAGTTGTTTCACTTTGCGGCACTTCTTGCACATCAC
>Ga0256834_1000812_pt1 | contig 22136 bp, 20 predicted proteins | sample 4281140metaG_FD_190536 | JGI IMG/M metagenome (GOLD analysis project Ga0256834, IMG submission 190536) | Hydrothermal vent microbial communities from East Pacific Rise, Pacific Ocean - 4281-140 | ecosystem: Environmental > Aquatic > Marine > Hydrothermal vents | place: Pacific Ocean: East...
TAGATGAAAAAGTGACACCGGTGCCGGGCTACGCCGCGTGGCACCTTGGGCTGATGAAATACCAGGGTGCCACAGTGAGTATTGTCGATACGGCAAAGCTGATTGTGCCAGGTCACCGTCGGGATATTGTGCAGGATCGACGGAAATACCGCTATTTTATTCTTCTGGGTGAGCGCCGCTGGGGGCTGGGTTGTCACGGCGTTGCTGAGGTGGTGACACTAGATCCTGCCGAGGTTAAATGGCGTCATAACCGCACGCATCAACCTTGGTTGGCTGGTACGGTTATCGATAAAATGTGTGCCTTGATTGATGTTGAAGGGTTTCTTAAGCTTCTTCACCAAAGCGGTAAGCGCTAATCTGGGTGCTACACTAGTGCATCAACCACCCTATATTGATGGGCCAGCGACCCTGTGGCATTTCGCATCAAGGCACAGCTCGCGAGCAATGGTTGTTCCCTTGGTAAGAGTTGTAACACCGAGGCGGAATGCCACAGGGTCGCCCGAAGGGTTGTTCTGTCTGCTTCCATGGCTGCGTTGTGCTTCTTGTGAAGGGAACAACCATTCCCTGCGAAGCACGCCTTGCCACGAAAACAGACAGAACAACTGATCCATCAATATAGGGTGGTTGATGCACTAGGATAAAGCTTTGAGGTTGGTTGACGATAAACCAACCTAAGAATAGACCGATTCACCCCAAGAATGAGGATGAGGTAAATGAGCGAGATTGCGGCGACGAGCAATGATGCTGACCGTTGGGTCACTTTTAAGCTAGAGAGTGAGACCTACGGTATTAATGTGATGCAGGTGCAAGAGGTATTGCGCGTCTCTGAAATCGCTTCGGTTCCCGGTGCGCCTGATTATGTGATTGGTATTATCAATCTACGTGGCAATGTGGTTACCGTGGTCGATACCCGTCGTCGTTTTGGTATGCCATCAAAAGAGGTGGATGAGCTTTCACGTATTGTTATCATTGAAACAGAAGATCAGGTGGTCGGTATTTTGGTCGACAGCGTCTCCGAAGTTGTTGAAATACCTGCCTCTGAAATTGAAACCGCACCCAATGTGGGTACCGAAGAGAGTGCCAAATATATTCTCGGGGTGACCAGTCGTGATAGCGAACTGTTGATTTTGGTGGATTTGAATAAATTCCTCAGTGAAGAAGAGTGGGGCGAGTTGGGTCAGTTTTAATGGTAGTATCGTTAGAAATTATACTCTTGATTTCACTCGCAGTGGTGTTGGCGATGGTTTTTATCGCCTCACGCAAGCAACAAAGTGGATTGCAGCGTCAGCTGCACCAGCAACGTCTTGAACATGATCAGTTACAAGCACAGTTTAAATTGCTTTTGAGTGGTGCCCAAGGGATTGGAGATCGTCTCCATCAGGTAGAAACCAACCTCTCAAGTTCAAAAAACCTCGCCACACAAAATAACAGTACATCAAATGGTGATGTTTCAGTACGACAGGCGATTGAGCTTGCTCGTAAAGGGGCGACAGTTGATGAGTTAGTTGATCTCTGCGGTTTGTCCCGCGGTGAGGCAGAACTAATGAGTACCATTCATAATGTCAGCTCCCGCTGATTTGAGTCTTTTGTTCGACTCATACCCTCCTTCCAGTACTTCAGTATCAAAATAACCATATCTCCAGATAACGCTTAGTTTTCCATCTACTCTAGGAAATATGCTTTTGCATTTTCTGCATAATGTCATCTCCAAGGAAGCCCTGAACAACTCCTGATTATTTTACGCTGGCTGAAATTGCCCTCATCTGTCCCAAAAATTGCGCCAATAGAGCGACTATTACTGCGCATTTCGAAACAAATGAGAGCAATTTCTGCTCAGCCTAAATCTAACCAGACTTATTCAGAGCTTCCTTAATCAAAATTAGGTATAATTGCCGATTCGGGTTTTTTGGACCTGGCAAAGTTTGAATTACAGGAGATTTAGTGTGGAATTGAGTGGTGCCGATATTCTTTGTCGTAGCCTCGCTGATGAGGGCGTCGAATACCTGTTTGGTTATCCAGGTGGTGCGGTATTGCACATCTATGATGCCATTTATAAACAAGATAAGGTCGAGCATATTTTGGTACGCCATGAGCAGGCGGCAACTCATGCTGCCGATGGCTATGCCCGCTCTACAGGTAAAACCGGTGTGGTGCTGGTGACATCCGGTCCCGGTGCAACCAATGCGGTCACCGGTATTGCAACCGCTTATATGGACTCAATTCCGATGGTAGTCATCACCGGTCAGGTGCCAACCAATATGATTGGTAATGATGCCTTCCAAGAGGTTGACTCGGTGGGTATCACACGCCCCTGTGTAAAACACAATTTTTTGGTTAAGGATGTTAAGGATCTCGCGGAGACCATAAAAAAAGCATTTCATATCGCCTCAACCGGTCGTCCCGGCCCGGTGCTGATCGATTTGCCTAAAGACGTCACGGCCGATAAGACCGAATATCACTACCCTGACAGTATTGATATCCGCTCTTATCACCCGGTCAGCAAAGGGCACCCCCGACAGATTAAACATGCGGTTGAGATGATGCTGGAGGCGAAGCGGCCTGTTCTTTATACCGGCGGCGGCGTAGTGCTGGACAATGCCGCTCACTATTTGATTGAGCTGGCTCAAAAACTGAATATTCCTGTTACCAATACCTTGATGGGGCTGGGGGCTTATCCTGCTACAGATCGACAGTTTCTTGGCATGCTGGGGATGCACGGCACCTACGAGGCCAATATGTCGATGCACCACACCGATCTATTGATTGCAATTGGCGCACGTTTTGATGACCGGGTGACCGGTAATATTGAGAAGTTTTGCCCTGATGCACGTATTATTCATGTGGACGTTGACCCCGCCTCTATCTCAAAAAATGTCAGTGTGGATGTGCCGATTGTCGGTACCGTCAGTAATGTACTGAAAGAGATGTTGGTATTGTTGAAAGAGCTTGAGCAACCCGCTGAGCAGAAAGAGGCGTTGGTTGAGTGGTGGAAGCAGATTGACGAGTGGCGAGCGATGGATTGCCTTAAATTTACCCAGGGTGATGAGGTGATTAAGCCACAGTACGTGGTGCAAAAACTATGGGAAATTACCCAGGGTGATGCGTTTGTCACCTCTGATGTCGGCCAGCACCAGATGTTTGCTGCACAATACTACAAGTTTGATAAGCCTCGTCGCTGGATTAACTCCGGTGGTCTTGGCACCATGGGTTTTGGCCTGCCTGCGGCGATGGGTGTGCAGTTGGCTCATCCCGGTGAAACAGTCGCTTGTATTACTGGCGAGGGGAGTATTCAGATGAATATTCAAGAGCTCTCCACCTGTCTGCAATATTCGCTGCCAATTAAGGTGATCAGCCTTAATAATCGCTATTTGGGCATGGTGCGTCAGTGGCAGGAGTTTTTCTACCAGAGTCGCTACTCAATGTCCTACATGGATGCACTGCCCGATTTTTCTGCATTGGCAGAGAGCTATGGTCATGTGGGGATGCGTATCGAAAAACCTGCAGATGTTGAAGGTGCGTTGATTGAGGCGATGGCGCTGAAAGATCGCTTGGTGTTTATGGATTTTGTGACCGATCAAACTGAAAATGTTTACCCGATGATTCCTGCGGGAGCTGGTCTTAATGAAATGATTTTGGTGTAACTATGCGGCATATCATATCGATTCTTCTTGAAAATGAAGCGGGTGCACTCTCCCGCGTTGCTGGGCTGTTTTCCGCCCGTGGTTATAACATTGAGTCACTGACCGTGGCGGCGACAGAGGATCCCTCACTGTCGCGCATGACACTGGTCACCAGTGGCTCTGATCAGGTGATTGAGCAGATTACCAAACAGCTGAATAAGTTGATTGAAGTGGTTAAGCTGATCGATCTCACCGAAGGTGAGCACGTTGAACGTGAGTTAATGTTGATTAAAGTGGCGGTGTCGGAGCCAAGTGCGCGGGATGAAGTGAAGCGTCTGGTCGATATCTTTCGTGGCAATATTATCGATGTCACCGCAACCGCTTATACTATTGAACTGACCGGCCCTAGTGATAAACTGGAAGCATTTATTGCGGCCCTGGCTGATGTAAAAATATTAGAGACGGTACGTTCTGGTGTTTCCGGGATCTCACGTGGTGGAAAATCTTTACATATTTAAGATGAGGTATCTTCGCTAAATTGAATGGTAAGAAAATGGAACCGATTTCAGCCATTTTCATCCACCATTTGTTTCGTGCAAAGGTCTCAGTATACAATATCGCGCATTGGGCCCCGCTCAGTGGGTGAATTACGATTAGGAAAGGTAAAATAAATGTCTCTGAACGTCTATTACGATAAAGATTGTGACCTGTCTATCATCAAGGGCATGAAGGTCGCCATCATTGGTTATGGCTCACAAGGCCATGCACATGCAAATAACTTGAAAGACTCCGGTGTCGATGTGGTTGTTGGCCTGCGCTCGGGTTCATCTTCTGTGGCCAAAGCAGAGGCTTCTGGTCTGAAAGTAGCTCCTGTAGCCGAGGCAATTAAAGCATCTGACCTGGTTATGGTGCTGACTCCTGATGAGTTTCAAGGGCAACTCTACAAAGAAGAGATTGAGCCAAACTTGAAAAAGGGTGCTGTTTTAGCATTCGCTCACGGTTTTTCAATTATCTATAATCAGGTTACGCCTCGCCAGGATCTGGACGTGATTATGATTGCACCCAAGGCTCCGGGCCATACCGTTCGCTCCGAATTTGTTAAGGGTGGTGGTATTCCAGATCTGATTGCGGTTGAACAGGATGCCTCTGGTAATGCCAAGGCGATTGCACTGTCATACGCTTCAGGTGTGGGTGGTGGCCGTACTGGTATCATTGAAACCACTTTCCGTGACGAGTGCGAAACGGATCTGTTTGGTGAGCAAGCAGTCTTGTGTGGCGGTGCGGTTGAACTGGTTAAAGCTGGTTTTGAAACCCTGACTGAAGCGGGTTATGCACCTGAGATGGCCTATTTTGAGTGCCTGCATGAGCTCAAGTTAATTGTTGACCTGATGTATGAAGGTGGCATAGCCAACATGAACTACTCTATCTCCAATAATGCCGAGTACGGTGAATATGTAACCGGGCCTAAAATTATCAATGAAGAGTCTCGTTGGGCAATGCGTCAGGCACTAAAAGATATTCAGGAAGGTAAATACGCCAAGAAGTTTATCCTGGAAGGTCAGTCAGGCTACCCTGAAATGACCGCAATGCGTCGTCTGAATGCAGAGCACCCTATCGAGCAGACTGGTGCTAAGCTGCGTGAAATGATGCCTTGGATTCAGAAGATTGTTGATAAAAGCAAAAACTGATTTTTGGGGTAAGCTAAAATGAGGGGGAAGGTGTGTTGATACACGCCTTCCCTTTTTTAATATTATGGCATTAAAAACAACCCCTATTTCTGAAGTAGCTCAATGGCCAGTTGCCCTGTTATTGTTGTCGGCACTGTTATGCCTGTTATTTTGGTCTGTTTTTCCTTCAATGGTGTTGCTGTTGTTGGCACTGTTAGTCATGTTTCTCTATCGTGATCCGTTACGAGAAATACCTTCGTCACCACTGGGGGTTGTCTCTCCGGTTGATGGTCAGGTATTGAAAATTGAAACAGCAACTGATACCCGGCTGGAACGGGAGGCGGTTGTTGTGACGATCACCATGCCTCGTTTTGGCCCTTATATTGTGCGTAGTCCGGTAGAGGGAAAGGTGTTGGAGCAGTCGTATAATGCTTCAGCCAATACCTATTCACAATGGATAGAGACGGATGAGAAAGATGAGCTGATACTCAGCATGAAGGCTGGTTTTTTGGCTGGTGCTCCACGCTATCGGGTTGTTGCAGGTGAGCGTGTCGGGCAGGGGGCACACAGTGCTGTGTTACTTTTTGGTCGCCAGATTCAACTCTATCTACCTTCAAACTCACTGATTAGAGTGAAAAAGGGTGACAGGGTATTGGCGGGTGAGGATATACTTGCCATGTTAGTACACTAGGTAAAATAATTGATGATGGAAAAAAATAGCATGGAACCACCCACCGGAGATGGAGTTAAACGTCGTCGTGGTATCTATTTATTACCGAATCTGTTTACCACAGCCTGTCTATTTTCAGGGTTTTACTCAATAATATCAGCTATTAACGGCCAGTTTGAAAATGCGGCCATGGCTATTTTTGTGGCGATGGTGCTGGATGGCCTTGATGGACGAGTTGCCCGCATGACCAATACCCAGAGTGATTTCGGTGCACAGTACGATAGCCTGGCAGATATGGTTTCATTTGGCCTGGCACCGGCACTGGTGGTTTACCTCTGGGCATTTGCCGATATGGGTAAACTCGGCTGGTTGGTCGCCTTTGTTTTTGTCGCTAGCGCTGCGTTGCGCCTGGCGCGCTTTAATACCCAGGTGGGTGTGGCAGATAAACGTTATTTTCAAGGATTGGCCAGTCCAGCAGCAGCGGCGGTTATTGCCGGTCTGGTCTGGGTTTCGGTTGATTTTGAACTGCCGGCCAGTGCGCTAGTGATACCGGCCTATATACTGACTCTGGCATCTGGTTTGTTGATGGTAAGTAATATTCGTTTTCGTAGCTTTAAGGATATTGATCTTAAGGGGAAGGTGCCTTTCTTTACCATTTTGGTGGTGGTAGTGATCTTCGTCTCGATCGCAGTTGATCCACCGCTGGTGCTGTTTGCAGTGTTTCTGCTTTACGCCTCTTCCGGGGTGGTGTCGACTATTCTGGGGCGCAATAAATTACAAGCCAAGTCGAATGAGTTGAAGAGTGGTACGGAAACCAAGCCAGAGACTCAAGATAAAGAAGAGTAGCAGTGCTGGCTCCTTGGCAAACAGCGGGTGACGCGTTATAGTTTTTACTAGAGATATTTACTGAAGCTTTCAGTGATTAGGGCCATGAAACCACTTTATTCATTAAAAACAATGCGTTGTTTTGATGTATCGCCGATACAGGCCCCATTGTGCTTACAGTCCCTAGTACATCAATATAGAGCGGTTGATGTACTTGATTCCACTCTGCTGCGACTGCTGCCGCTGCGCGGCAAATAATCTGACTACAGCCATTCATCTGATATGGCACGAATCCCTAATAAAAATTGCAGCAATTTCATGTTGCACCGTAAGAAATTTGATTGTGGAATTAAGCCATGACTGACAAGTTAATTATTTTTGATACAACCTTGCGTGACGGTGAGCAGAGCCCGGGCGCTTCGATGACGAAAGATGAAAAGGTACGCATTGCCAAATCGCTTGAGCGGATGCGTGTCGATGTGATTGAGGCGGGCTTTCCCCGTGCCAGCAAAGGTGATTTTGATGCAGTACAAGCGGTTGCCCGGGAGATAAAAGAGAGTACGGTTTGTGCGCTTGCCCGGGCACTGGATGCAGATATTGATACCGCTGGTGAGGCACTGAAAGAGGCGAACTCTTCACGTATTCATACTTTCATTGCCACCTCTCCAATTCATATGGAGAAAAAACTGTGCATGACACCGGATCAGGTGGTTGAACAGGCGGTGAATGCGGTAAAACGTGCGCGTAAATGGACAGATAATGTTGAATTTTCGCCGGAAGATGCCGGGCGCTCTGAACTGGACTTTCTCTGCCGTGTGATTGAAAAAGTGATTGATGCAGGTGCCACCACGATCAATATTCCAGATACGGTGGGCTACAATATTCCGCTGCAGTTTGGTGAGTTGATTAACAGCTTGATCACTCGTATTCCTAATGCAGACAAGGCGGTTTTTTCGGTGCATTGCCACAACGACTTGGGCTTGGCGGTAGCGAACTCCTTATCGGCAGTGATGAATGGCGCACGCCAGGTGGAATGTACCATCAATGGTTTGGGTGAGCGTGCGGGCAATGCCGCTCTGGAAGAGATTGTGATGGGTGTTCGTACTCGCCAGGATGTGTTCAGTTGTGACACCGGTATTGACGCGACCCGAATTGTGCCGACTTCACGTCTGGTCTCCAGTATTACCGGCTTTGCAGTACAGCCAAATAAAGCCATTGTGGGTGCCAATGCTTTTGCTCACGAATCAGGCATTCATCAGGACGGTGTTCTGAAAAACCGTGAAACCTATGAAATTATGCGTGCCGAGGATGTCGGTTGGTCTGCCAATCGCATGGTGATGGGTAAGCACTCCGGGCGAAATGCGTTTCGAACCCGCATGCAGGAGCTGGGTATTTCGTTTGATTCAGGGGAAGAGCTCAATGCGACGTTTGCCCGCTTTAAAGACCTGGCTGACAAAAAGCATGAGATATACGACGAAGATTTACAATCTTTAGTGACCAAGTCTAAATCAGAATCGGTGAATGAAAAATTCAAACTGATCTCGATGAAAGTGTGCTCTGAAACGGGTGAAATTCCGGTGGCAGATCTCACTATTACCGTGGCTGGTATTGAACAGCATGGCCGGGCTGAGGGAAGTGGTCCAGTTGATGCGGCGTTTAAAGCGATAGAGTCGGTGGTTAATAGTCAGACTGAGCTCCAGCTCTACTCCGTTAACAGTATTACCAGCGGTACCGATGCTCAGGGTGAGGTGACGGTTCGTCTGGAGCGGGGCGGACGAATCGTCAATGGGCAGGGCGCTGATGTGGATATTGTCACCGCTTCAGTTAAAGCTTATCTGAATGCATTGGACAGAATCAGTGCGCCAGAAGAGCGTGCACACCCTCAGGTCTAATTGATGTCTCAGCAGCAATATGAAGCGGTTGATGTACTCGATGCGATGGGCATCACTGTTTGGCAGCGGCGAAATATGCCGCTGCCCGATGTGGTTGAAGTTAAGGTGGATAGCCACGAGTGTGTCAGCAATGGTGAGCCCGTTGTGGTTGCAGAACTTACACCTGAAGGTTCAATTGATACATCTCAATTAAGCTGGTCACAGCTCGATGCAGCGGTTGCCCACTGTCAGCAGTGCTCGCTGCACGATAACAAGCAAAAGAGCTTGGGTTTCGGTGATTTAAATGCCGATGTGATGTTTATTACCTCCGTTGTTGATGCTGTGCCTTCGCCTGCTGGTTATTTTGAAGGACAAGAAAACTCGCTTTTTAACGGTATGTTGCATTTTCTTGGGTTGAGGCCGCAACAGGTATATGTGACCGCCGTTGCAAAGTGTTCTCAGGGTGGTCAGTCGTTAAGTGAACATGCGACGGAATATTGTAAAGGGTATCTTCAGCGTCAAGTGACACTGTTAAAGCCCAAAGTGATTGTTCTCCTGGGTGAATCGGTTGCCCGGGATCTTCAACAGACAAAGCAGATCACTGCCCTGACCGATAAGGCGTTATTTTTTTATGGTGATGACAAGGTACCATTGTTGATTACTCCTCATCCTGAGCAGTTACTCCAAAATCCGCTAGATAAACGCAAAGCATGGCAGGTATTTTGTCAGCTTCAAAAATCACTTAAAGCATGATGACCCCCATAACGTGAAGACGCTACTGTGCAGTGGCCTGGTACGCTTGATGAGCGAACAGGAGCTTACTGAAATTGCTGCAATTGATGCCCGTGCCTACCCACAGCCGTGGAGTGAGCAGATTTTTCGTGATTGCTTAAAAGCCAAATACCACTGTTTCGTTTTCGAAAATAATGATGGTTTACTCGGTTACGGTGTGCTTTCGGTAGTGATGGATGAAGCACATATACTTAACCTCTGTATATTGCCAGAAAAGCAGGGGCAGGGGCTGGGGCGTGAGCTGATCAATTACATGATCGATCTATCAAGAGAAAAACAGGTTGAGACCCTTTTTTTAGAGGTGCGAATATCAAATAAAGTTGCCCGACGCCTTTATGAGCGAGTGGGTTTTAACGAAGTGGGTATTCGTAAAAATTATTACCCCGCTAAGAGCGGCCGTGAGGATGCCATGGTGCTGGCAATGTATCTGCTATGAAGAGAGAGAGCACCCCGCTGCCCGCTGCTATTTTTCTGATGGGGCCAACCGCTTCCGGAAAGACTGATGTGGCGATGAAATTGCTCACCTCACTTCCCTGCGAGATCATCAGTGTCGATTCGGCGATGATCTATCGTGGTATGGATATTGGTACCGCTAAACCAAGTGCTGAGGAGCTGTTATCTGCTCCCCATCGCCTGATCAATATTCTCGATCCAGCAGCACGTTACTCCGCCGCCGACTTTCGTAACGACGCCTTACGTGAAATGGCAGAAATTACCTCAGCAGGCCGTATACCATTGTTGGTGGGCGGGACAATGCTCTATTACCGTACTTTGCAATATGGTTTATCAACGCTGCCATCAGCTGATTCCGATGTGCGACTGCACCTTGAGGCGCAGGCTGCGGAGTGGGGTTGGCAGTGGATGCATGACCGTTTAGCCAATATTGACCCAACCGCTGCGGCGCGTATTCACCCCAACGACCCTCAGCGTATTCAGCGGGCACTTGAAGTGTATGAGATCAGCGGTGAGAGCATGACCACATTAATGGCAAAGCAAAAACAGTGTGAATTCCCCTACCGGGTGACCAAGTTGGGGCTGGTGCCCAGTGATCGGCAATGGTTACGGGACCGTGTAGCACACCGTTTTGATCAGATGTTGGGGCAGGGCTTTGTTGATGAAGTGGCGATGTTGCGAGAGAACCCGGCACTGAATCTTTCATTGCCGTCGATGCGTTGCGTTGGCTATCGTCAAATATGGGAGTATTTGGATGCCCTTTATGACTATGATGCGATGCGGGACAAGGGTGTGAACGCGACTCGCCAATTGGCAAAGCGCCAGCTGACATGGCTGCGTTCGGAGCAGGATCTGCATGTTTATGATCCACTTGAAGTGGGGATGTTTGAAAGGCTCTTGAATTTTTTGAAGACGGTCACTATATAGTGGTATGGTGAAAGGAGTACCGCTGGTACATCAACAACCCCATATTGATTGGTCAGCTGACCCACTAATATAAAGTGGTTGATGTACTAGTGTACGGAGATGATGTTTTTTGTGTTGGGTAGCCAATTTGACTACCGATAGAAAATTTGAGCAGGGATAGCAAGTAGCCTCATCCTAACTCGAATAATTCATATTTCGTTCAACGTTGTGAAGTATCCGGGCTAATTATAAATATAAGGAGAAAACAAATGAGTAAAGGGCAATCCTTACAAGACCCTTTTTTGAATGCGCTACGCAAAGAGCGTATTCCTGTTTCCATCTATCTGGTCAACGGAATTAAACTCCAGGGTCAAATTGACTCGTTTGATCAATTTGTTGTTTTGCTGAAAAACAGCGTCAACCAAATGATTTACAAGCATGCAATTTCGACCGTTGTTCCTTCACGTGCAGTGAAGATGCCAATGGTGAATGCTCCCCAGGAAGAGAGTGCAGGTGATGAATAAGATAAATTCCTCCTATATTGACTCGGGGGCAGCGCTTGTTTGAACGCCCTAAGGCGGGTGAGCGCGCGGTATTGGTTCATATCGATATTGCTGGCAACATCGGCGATGAAAATCTAAACGAGTTTCACGAGCTTGTTGTCTCCGCTGGCGCAGAACCTGTCGCTATTGTAACGGGTGTTCGCCGTAAGCTTGATCCAAAGTATTATGTTGGTACTGGTAAAGTGGCAGAAATCGCTGAGGTGGTGGTTGCTGAAGCAGCGGATGTGGTGTTGTTTAATCACGCTTTAGCACCCAGTCAGGAGCGTAATCTTGAGGCGATGCTGGAGTGTCGGGTGCTGGATAGAACCGGCCTCATCTTGGATATTTTTGCGCAGCGTGCTCAATCACATGAAGGGCGTTTACAGGTTGAACTGGCCCAACTGAAACACCTCTCTACCCGGCTGGTTCGTGGCTGGACTCATTTGGAACGTCAAAAAGGCGGAATTGGTCTGCGAGGCCCCGGTGAAACTCAGCTGGAGACAGATCGTCGTCTGCTAAATGAACGCATAAAGCAGTTAAATAAGCGACTGGACAAGGTGCAACGACGCCGAAAACAGAGTCGTAAAGCACGCCAAAGGGCAGAACTGCCAACCATCTCTTTGGTCGGCTATACCAATGCCGGTAAATCAACACTGTTTAATAATTTAACCAATTCAGGTGTCTATGCGGCCGATCAGCTGTTTGCGACGCTGGATCCCACCTTCAGGCGTCTTGAACTGCCGCAAACCGGGGCTGCGGTTCTGGCTGATACGGTAGGCTTTATCCGCCATCTACCCCACGATCTGATTGCAGCATTTCAATCAACCCTGGAAGAGAGCCGAAACTCTGATCTGCTTCTGCATGTTATTGATGCTCATAGCTCGGAACGTCACACCATGATTGAGCAGGTTAATGAGGTTCTAAAAGAGATTGATGCCTCAACAGTTCCACAGATTGAGGTGTTTAATAAAATTGATCTGTTGGATGGTGAGCCACCACGAATTGACCGGGATGAGCATGGCAACGTTCGTCGTGTTTGGGTTTCTGCCCAGGCTGATATGGGGATGGAGCTTCTGCTGGAAGCGATTGCTGAACAGTTCCGTGATCAGCGGGTTCACCACTGGCTGGATCTTCCCCCAGATGCAGGCCGATTAAGGGCCCGACTATTTGAGTTGGAGGCAGTTCGAAGTGAAAAGTTTGGTGAGCAAGGCGAGTGGCACCTTGAAATTGAAATGGATGAGCGAGAGTTTGAGCAGTTAAAGCGTCAGAAATTACTTGATGAAAAGATGATTTTGGCTGATGGATTGTAATCTCTGAAAATAGTATTTTTCATGAGAACAAGTAAGCACCACGCACAGAACCGCGTGTATAGGGAATATGTAGGGGTTTGATCGTGGGTTTGGCACTGCTATTGCGGAAAAAATGAGTTTTTAGAGGTGCTCAACTTGCTATCGTAAGGCAAGACTCTTAGACTCCTGCTTTAATCTGAATGATTCATGAGTTCTGTGTGATTTCGCTTCTCTTTTTCATATGGATGTGAATGGAAAACAGTGGCTGCGTGGATGCGCAAATACAGGTAGAGAGAGCTTTTTTCAGTAACCGAATATTTATTGTAATAATTTAAAGTGGAGAAATTTATGGCCTGGAATGAACCGGGTGGTGGTCAGCAAGATCCGTGGGGTAATCGCGGCGGGAATAAAAATCAGGGGCCACCCGATCTTGATGAGGTAGTACGTAAGTTTCAAGAGAAACTGAGCTCTATCTTTGGTGGTGGTAAAAACGGTAGTAGTGATAGCGCAGGCGGCGGAGGTGGCGGATTGATTGCGCTGCTACTGGTTGCTGTTGTTGGCTGGGCTGTTTATGACTCTGTGCACATTATTCAGCCCGCTGAGCGTGGTGTGGTGATGGTGTTTGGTAAATACGATTACACCCTTAAGCCGGGTCTACAGTTTGTGCCACCTCGTCCGATTGGTCGTGTGATTCGCGTCGATGTGGAACAGACTCGTATCGCAGAGATTGGTTACCGATCAGAAGGTCGTGGCGATAGCTCACGTAACCGTGAGTCACTGATGCTAACCCAGGATGAGAATATTGTTGATATTCAGTTGGCGGTTCAGTATCAGGTGAAGAGCGCAAGTGACTATGTCTTCAATGTTGTTAACCCAGATCTCACCCTGCATGAAATAACCGAAAGTGTTCTGCGTGAAGTCGTAGGTAACAGCAAGATGGATTTTGTATTGACCGAAGGCCGTCGTGAAGTTGCTGAGTTGGTTCATGAGCAGATGCAAGGTGTACTGGATTTTTACGGAACTGGTTTGATTGTCACCAGCATCAACCTTCAGGATGCTCAGCCACCAGAGCAGGTGCAGCACGCATTTGCCGATGCGGTTAAAGCACGTGAGGATGAGCAGCGTTACAAGAATGAAGCAGAAGCTTATGCCAATGACATCATTCCCAAGGCCCGTGGTGCATCAGCACGTCAGCTAGAAGAAGCGAGTGGTTACAAGGCGCGTGTTATTGCAGAAGCTGAAGGTGCGGCGAGTCGTTTTACCCAGGTTCTGAAAGAGTATGAACGGGCACCTGAGGTAACACGTGAACGTCTCTATATTGATGCGGTGCAGACGGTATTAACCAATACCAGCAAAATCATGATCAGTGTTGAGCAGGGTAACAGCCTGATGTATCTGCCGCTTGATCGACTGATGCAACAGGGAGCGAGTACTAATTTCACCGTACCGCAAAATTTCTCTAGTGGCATTAATCAACAGACGATGAATAGTGTAGAGAGCCGTGTTCGTGATGTTGTACGTGGCCGAGGAGAGCGCTAATGCAGAAGAGTTCAATGTTTTTGGCGGGTGTGGCCGCCATTGTGGTTGGAGTGATCTCCTGTACTTATACCGTGGCTGAATATCAGCGCGCTATCTTGCTGCAGTTGGGTGAAATTAAAGAGGGCAACATCGAGCCGGGTCTTCACTTTAAAATTCCATTTATCAATACAATTCGTCACTTTGATGCGCGTATCCAGACTCTGGATGCACCACCAGAGCGCTACCTCACCAGTGAGAAAAAGAATGTTGAGGTAGATGCTTTCATCAAATGGCGCATCGCCGATGTTGCTCGTTTCTATACTGCAACCGGTGGTGGCGATATTCGTCGTGCCAACCTGCTGTTGTCACAGATTATTAAAGATGGTCTGCGAGATGAGTTTGGTAAGCGTACTATGCAGGAAGTTATCTCGGGTGAGCGTAGTCAAGTGATGGAGATTATTAGTGCCAAAGCCTCCAAGCAGGCGGATGAGATTGGTCTTGATGTGATTCAGGTGCGTATCAAACGTATCGATCTGTCAGCTGATATTTCTGATTCGGTTTATCGTCGAATGGAAGCTGAGCGTCAGCGGGTAGCAAAAGAGCTACGATCACAAGGTGCAGAGACGGGTGAGCGCATTCGGGCTGAAGCAGAGCGTGAACGTACTATTCTTTTGGCTGAGGCATTCCGTGATTCAGAACACCTGCGAGGTGAGGGTGATGCTAAAGCATCTGAAATCTATGCAAAAGCGTATAATAAAAACCCAGAGTTTTATTCGCTTTATCGTAGCTTGGATGCCTACACTAAAACCTTTGCCGACAAAGGTGACATGATGGTTATTGATCCTAACAGTGAATTCTTCCGCTATATGATGAATTCGAAAGGCGAATAGCTTTGATGCTGTAATAGTGTGGTGATCACACTGCCGGGGCACTCATAAGAGTGTCCCGGCTTTGCTGTTTTAAGGAGTTGGAAATGTGGAATGAACTGCTTGTTGCCTTGGCGCTGGTGTTGGTTATTGAGGGTATTTTGCCCTTCGTAAACCCAAATGGAATGCGTCGTGCCTGGGCGACACTTGCTGAAATGGATAATCGATCGCTGAGGGGAACCGGTCTTCTCAGTATGGGGATTGGGGTTTTATTGCTCTATTTGGTGAGATAACCCTGTCAGTTAAAGGCCTTACAGGCTATTATGTGCGCCTCAAGAAATTTAATTAATCATGAATCAACAACCTATGACCGATCGTTGGCTACTGCCTGAGGGCGTGGAGGGCTTGTTACCAAAACAAGCTGAATATCTGGAGCAGTTGCGTCGCCAGCTGCTTGATCTTTTTCACAGCTGTGGCTATGAACTGGTGATGCCTCCGCTGATTGAATATCTGGACTCACTACTGGTGGGTACCGGCCATGACCTTGACCTACAAACCTTCAAACTAATAGACCAGCACACCGGTCGTTTGATGGGGCTTAGGGCCGATATGACGCCCCAGGTGGCTCGAATCGATGCCCATCAACTTCGCCGCGAAACACCCACCCGTCTCTGTTATATGGGTAGTGTGTTACACACCCGTGCCGAACAGGGTAACTCTCGCTCACCGCTACAGATTGGTGCTGAACTATATGGCCATGCCGGTGCGGAGAGCGATGTAGAGGTGCTCTGCCTGATGCTGGATATGATCTCGGAGGTGGGCCTGGAAGGCGTCTCCGTTGACCTGGGGCATGTGGGTATTTTTCGTGGTTTGTCTCAACAGGCGGGCTTAACCGATGAGCAAGAGCAGTTGCTGTTCGATGCGCTACAACGCAAGTCAAAACCAGAAATTAGTGAGTATATCGCGAGCAGTTCTCTTGATGCTGATCTCTCCGAAATGATTTTGGCGCTAGCTGATTTGAATGGTGGTGCCGAAGTGATTGAGCGTGCCCGTGTGGTGTTGGCAAAGGCGAGTGATGCGGTACACCGTGCGATTGATAATGTGGCTACCATCGCAGAGCAGGTGGCACAGCGAAATCCCGGTAGTCTGCTGCACTTTGATCTTGCAGAGCTGCGCGGTTTTAACTACCACACCGGTGTGGTATTTGCAGCTTACCTACCAGGTTGCTCCCAGGCATTGGCCCAAGGTGGTCGTTATGATGATATTGGCGAGGCGTTTGGTCGTGCACGGCCTGCGACGGGCTTTAGTGGCGACCTGAAACAGATGGTAGCTCAGCTGGATGGCACCCTTTACAATATCAGCGCAATTTTTGCCCCCTACGGCAATGATCACGGATTACGTGAAGCGATTAATGAGTTGCGAGCCCAAGGAGAGCGTGTGATTGAGGCGTTACCCGGGCAGTTGGCAGGTGCGAATGAGATGGCGTGTGACCGAATATTGGTCAAGCAAAAAGAGAGTTGGACGGTAATAGAGGCAGAGAACAGTTAACATGAGCAAGAATGTTGTGGTAATTGGCTCCCAATGGGGAGATGAAGGAAAGGGCAAGATCGTTGATCTGCTGACTGATCAAGCGAATGCGGTCACCCGCTTTCAAGGTGGTCACAATGCAGGTCACACCTTGGTCATCGGCGGTAAAAAGACCGTATTGCACCTGATTCCATCAGGTATTCTGCGTGATAATGTCCAGTGCATGATCGGTAACGGCGTGGTGGTTGCCCTGGATGCGCTGTTGACAGAAATCCGTATGTTGGAAGCGCAAGGCATTCCAGCCCGGGAACGACTGAAAATCAGTGATTCATGTCCATTGATAATGCCTTATCACATCGCATTGGATCAAGCCCGTGAAGTGACTCGTGGCGCTAAAAAAATTGGTACAACCGGGCGTGGCATCGGACCTGCCTATGAAGATAAAGTGGCCCGCCGTGGTTTGCGTATTGGTGATCTGTTTCAGCCAGAACAATTTGCCACTAAATTGAAAGAGGTGATGGAATATCACAACTTCATGCTTAAAAACTACTTCAACGCCGATGAAGTTGACTACCAATCGACACTGGATGATGTGTTGGCGATGGCCGAAGAGGTCAAACCAATGGTCGCAGATGTGACCGAAACGCTTTATCAAATGGGCAAAGCGGGTGAAAACGTACTATTTGAAGGTGCCCAAGGCACGTTACTGGATATTGATCACGGTACTTACCCCTATGTCACCTCATCCAATACCACCTCCGGCGGGGCGTGCACCGGAGCAGGGGTGGGGCCGGTTAACATCAATTATGTCCTAGGTATCACCAAAGCATATACCACCCGCGTGGGGGAAGGCCCATTCCCAACAGAACTGGACAACGAAGTTGGCAACCACCTTGGTGTCAAAGGACATGAGTTCGGTGCAACCACTGGGCGCAAACGTCGCTGTGGTTGGTTTGATGGTGTTGCCCTGCGTCGTGCGATTCAGATTAATGGCATGACCGGCCTCTGCATTACCAAACTGGATGTGCTGGATGGCTTGGAGTCTATTTCCCTCTGTACTGGCTATGAGTTCAATGGCGAAATTCGTCATACCCCACCATCCGGTGCCGATGCCATTGCCAGCTGCAAACCCATTTATGAAGAGCTGCCGGGCTGGAGTGAAACAACCTTTGGCGTAACAAGTTTTGATGAATTGCCAGAAAATGCCCGTGCTTATTTAAAGCGCCTGGAAGAGATCTGTGAAGCACCGATTGATATTATTTCAACTGGCCCGGATCGGGCAGAGACCATTGTATTGCGCCACCCTTTCGACCAGTAAATATACTAAGTTAAGCTATGCTGCTAAAGAGAGCCCGTGGTGTTGATGATGCCACGGGCTTTTTTGTGTAAATTTTTCGTTCAGAGCTTTCTTTAGGGGGCAGTTTCAGGCATTTTGTAAGAAGCCTTCATGGTAATAAATATATCGATACTCGGGTTTGGTTGGGCGTTTTGTTGTCGCTATAAGTCAGAGGATGATATTAAGGAAGCTCTGAGCGAGTTATGACTATTTTATATCAGTCTAAATTTAACCCCACTTATTCGGAGCTTCCATAAGGAAATAGTGTGCTAATGAGTATTCGACACCGTCTACTGCTGATTATTTTTCTAGTTGCATTGCTTCCGGCACTGGTTGTCGGGTATGTCAACTTCACACATACCCGAGATCTTCTGGAGCAGCAGGCACTCAGCAACCTGGAAAGACAAGCGCTGCTGAAAGAGAGTGAAGTACTCATCTACCTCAAAGAACTCTACACCCGTACTATTGATTTCAGCTCAGATGGATTTATTCGGGATCAAGTGGAGCAGCCAGGCAATGATGGCTTTTCTGTTGCACTCAGTGAACACCTTAAGTTAAATAAATTGCCGCTCGATTCACGGATTGTATTTATCAGTGCCTATCGCTTTAATGGCCAACTGGTTGCTTCAACATCCGACATGCAGCCGCGAGTGACCCCCTATCTGGATAAGCTTCACTCGGTGAGCAAATGGCCCTACCTGGCAACCCACAATGTGGGCAGTGGTCAGGGTGCACTCGACTTTTTTCAACCAATCTCTTCACGTCTGGTTGGGGGGGAGCGTGCTGGCTATTTGCAAATTCGCTACAGCGTTGACCTGCTGAATGAGCTGGTTATCTCTCACCCGGCGGGTAACAAGCACGATCACTACGCCTATGACCTCTCCCATATGCGCGATAACAGTACTACCTATCTGGTGAGCCAGCAGGGCTATTTGATTAATAATATTGAAGGTATTGAAAACACCTTGAGTCACCGGAAAATTGATACATTGCCAGTGACCAGTTGTTCCCAGCAGGGAAAGTCGATTGAGGGGCGCTGGCAGAATCATCTTGGTGAAATGGTGCTTGGCTCATCCCACTGTATTGATATTGGGGAAGAGAAGTGGACACTGGTGACCGAGATTATTCAAGATGAAGCATATGGTGCGGTTACCTCATCGGGTTATTTTTTACTGGTTTCGCTGGTCTTCAGTCTGGTGCTTATTGTTATTGCCGCCATCTACCTCAGTAATATTATTTTTCGCCCGATTAAATCGCTACATCGCAGCGCAGTTAGAATTTCTGAAGGTGATTGGGAGCACCAGGCGGCACTAAAAGGCAGTGATGAACTCTCTGACCTATCTCATACCCTGGATCGCATGGTTGATACCCTTCGCTGTTCACGCGATAGCCTTGAAGAGGTGAATGAGCAACTGCGCAAAAATAACAGTGAACTTATTTTTAAACAACGCGCACTAGATGAACACACTTTGGTACTTGAGGCGGATAAAACGGGGGTGATCGTCTCGGTTAATGAGGCGTTGTGTAGTTGTAGTCAGTACACTGAGGCAGAGCTTATTGGTCAATCAATTACCCTTTTGAGGCCGCCAAACTATAGTGGTGAATGTTTTGATGATCTCAGGCAGGTAGTTCAACAAGGGAGTGTCTGGCATGGAGACCTGCCGGGTCGTCGTAAAGATGGGAGCCTCTATTGGGTGGCGACAACCGTGGTTCCTTTTTTAGACAGTGAGAAAATACCTGAACGTTTCCTGTTAATTCAAACGGATATTACCCATCAGAAGATGAATGAAAAGAAGTTGAGCCGCTCAAATCGTGCGTTAACTGCATTGGCAGAGATGCAGAGCCTCAGTGGTAATCATCACGATGAACATCTTTGGGCGCAGGCGATTACCGATGGATTGAGTTGTCGTCACTGCTATGATGCGGCCTGGATTGACATCTATGACCTGACAACCGATGGCGTGATTAATGCGGCGACGTTAACCGCCAACGGAAAGCCGGTTATTATCGACACCTTGTTAACACTGACCGAGCAAGGCCTTTTGAATGGTGAAATGGTTGTTTGTCAGCATCTGGAGCGCTTCGCAAAAGATTCACCGTGGTACCAATATGCAAAGGCAGGTTATTACGCGTTGATTGCATTGCCGATAATGAATCAGCAGCAGGTGCTCGGTCACTTGCAATTGGTCTCCACCGATCCGGATGCTTTTGGTGATGAAGAGGTTAGTATTTTAAATAAGCTGGTTGGGGAGATTGCGGCGGGTCTATTTTTGATGAGAACCCAAAGTGACAAAGAGATGGTAGAGCATCAACTCTCTGCCAGTGCCTTAAACCTTGATCAAGCCCAGGAAATTGCACAGCTTGGTAGCTGTGAATGGTTTCTTGATAAAGATTATCAGGTTTGGTCTGCACAGCTCTATCGAATGTTAGGTTATCATCCTGATGAGGTGGAGGCATCGCCCGATCTTTTGTATAAAGTGATTCATGTTGATGATCGTGAAATGGTGCGTAATGCGATTGAGCAGCTAAAGAAAATTGGTGGTGTCTGCAACCTGGAGTACCGATTCGACCTGGAAGGGGATATTCGCAATATCACAACCAAGGCAAAGCTAGATACGGAATCTGGCAGCCCTAAAATTGTGGCAACCATGCAGGATATTACCGACCGTATTTATATGGAAAATGAGCGTAAAACGCTCGAAACACAGCTGAAGCAATCACAACGACTGCAAGCTATTGGCCAATTGACCGGTGGGATTGCCCATGACTTCAATAATATGCTGGCGGCCATTTTAGGTTATACCGAATTGGCAAAAACCATGGCACTGCCTGACCAGACTAACATCAGCAACTATTTGAGTGAGATTGAAAAAGCCGGTTTGAGGGCCAGAGACCTGGTTCAGCAGATGCTGGTATATAGCCGTCGTGATAAAAACCCTGATATGGAAGTTCTGGACCTGCAACATCTGGTGGAGGACAGCTTAAAGATGCTGAAATCGACAATTCCACCTTCCATAGCGATTAATAGCGAACTTGATAACGATGCGGTGCCGCTAATTAAAGGAACCTCGGTTGAGTTGCACCAGATTATCACTAATTTGGTCATCAATGCGCGGGATGCGGTTGGCGAAAAGGGGAGTATTGATATCGCCTTGCAACAGACTGAAGTGGATGGTCAATTGTGTTCATCCTGTCAGCGCTACTTCAGTGGGCACTATGCGGTGGTTCAGGTTACAGACAGTGGTTCAGGTATTCCAGAGCAGCAATTGTTCTCTATATTCGAACCCTTCTTCACCACCAAAGAGGTGGGCAAAGGGACCGGGATGGGGTTATCAATGGTTCATGGTTTGGTTCATCGCCACGATGGTCATCTTTGTGTCACCTCGCAGATTGGCCAAGGCACCTGTTTTGAACTCTACTTTCCAATTCCGGCAGTTATTCAAAATCTTGAATCTAATACATCCACAGAGACTGTGATTCCCGTTACTGAAATTCCAACCAATACCCGGGTAATGATTGTGGATGACGAAGAGTCGGTTGCCACCATGATCCAGCATCAGCTGGAGTCGATTGGATTACAGCCTAAAGTGTTTTTTGATAGCCATCAGGCACTGGCCTATTTCGAATCGCACCATCATGAGATCGATCTACTGGTCTCTGATCAGGCGATGCCGGGCTTACTGGGTCATGAGATGATAGCAAAGATGCGAGAGATCAAGCCAAGCCTTCCCGCAGTTGTCTGCACTGGGTTTAGTGCAAAAGAGGTGTTGGAGCTGCTAAAACAGGTTGATGGTATTGAGGTGATCTGCAAGCCAGTGGACTTTGATGCCTTCACGGTTGCGTTGCAGCGGGTGCTTGGTAAACGTATATCGTGAGCCGTTCACCGAGGAGTTTTCCAGGTGCAGCTTAAAAGCTGACAACCCGGTTACCCTGTTCATCGGTCAAGGTTTTTGCTTGTTCAGGAGCAACCTCATCGCGACCACCATAATCAGGAAATTGGTAGTGTGTTTTATTTCCTTCAATAATTGACCTGAAACCGCCTGTTTTTGGTAACTCATATTGCAGAATGTCGGTCAGGTAGAGATAATCTTCACGTTGTTGAGTATTCATTATTTTTTGTAATAACGTGATCTCCTCAATACCAAAGACATCCATCTTTCTGCCCATTTCATACTGCAATACATGCAATATCCAGCGGTACATCGCCATTCCCTCCCGGTTTTGTGCAAAGATCAATTTTGCACAACATTTGAA
>Ga0256834_1000813_pt1 | contig 22135 bp, 24 predicted proteins | sample 4281140metaG_FD_190536 | JGI IMG/M metagenome (GOLD analysis project Ga0256834, IMG submission 190536) | Hydrothermal vent microbial communities from East Pacific Rise, Pacific Ocean - 4281-140 | ecosystem: Environmental > Aquatic > Marine > Hydrothermal vents | place: Pacific Ocean: East...
AATACTGGCTATAGTATTCTACGATCTTTCCTGTCTGTATGTTCCACATTCCTACTAGCTTCCATGTGCATCCTCCTGGTGTTGGTATTACTGCGTAGATGTTGTAGTTTGCACCCATTCTGTCGTGGTCTGCGTCTAGCTTTATTATTCCTGTCAGTGCTCCCTTACCCCATAGTGATCCTGTTACCCACGGTCCTACTAGGTTGCCCTTCTTTGTTGGTATTGGCTTGCCCTCACTGTAGTATAGTGCAACTTCTGGTAGTATCTTGTTGATGTACGTTGTGTTCAGTGTTCCGAGATCTAGGTATGATTTCAGTGCTGCAAGTGCTGCAACCCATACCGCGTCATACTCTATTGATGCGTACTCCCATGTTCCTATGACTCCTGGATGCTCCTTCTGTACTCTCTCCTTTAGCCAGAGCATTCTCTTCTCTGGTAGACCTACGACTGTTGATAGTAGTCTAACCTTGACTGCTACTGGACATACGTGGAGTACTGCTGGGCTTCCTGCAAAGCCGTCACAGCCTAGCCATAGTACCTTCATCAGGTCTGCGTACTGTGATGCTGTTGATAGGATGTATGCTATCTCGTCAAACGTTATTGCCTCGACAGCGATGTGGTCGTATCCGTACTCTGAGGCGAATCTGCTTACACAGGACGCGAGCTTTGATACATAGCTTGCGTATGTGCTTGCTGTTGTTGGGTACTCAATAGCGTAGTACTTTATGCCGTACTTCTCTAGGTTCATTGTCAGGTACTTCTCTAGACCCTGACCCCACGTGTCACCTCTGTAAATTATGCACACTGCCTTGATTCCTAGATCCTTGATTATTGTTGCTAGTGCCTTGCTCTGCCACATGTCAGGTGGAGCAAATCTGAACACGTATGGCTTAGGCTTGTGTAGTGACATTGCTGTGGAGGACTGTGATATTACGATGATGTGGTTCTCCTCAGCTAGTGTGTAGATTGCTGATAGTGCTAGGCTGCTCATTGGTCCGATGATTATCTTGACTCCCATGCTCTTGAGTGCCTCAAATCCGCTAATTGCGCCCTGTCTCGAGGTCTTTGTGTCCTCGAAGACTGGTCTGAACCTGTATGGCAGTCCTGCTGTTCTTAGCCAGTTGTTTATGTCATTTATGGCCATCTCTGCGACGTACTTGTTAAGGATACCGTCACTTGATAGACTACCTGAGAGTGGTAGTAAGAAGCCTATCGTTATTACGGTAACTTTCTGAGCAGGCTTCTTTGCTGGCGGCTTAGTTGTCTGCGTGACATTTGCTGAAGGGGCTGAGGGGGCGGATGGCTTAGTTGCCGTGGTCGTCTTCTTTGGTAGTGCAAGTATCGCTGCAGCGCATATGACAATTATGGCTATCACTACGCCTGCTATGATCGCTCCTGCCTTTTTGCTGACCATGTTCCCCACTTCTCGGCAATGGGGAAAGGTTTAAACGATTATCGTTAGATTGTTGACGGACAAGTGCGTTATTAGACACATATGTTCAGTGCGCACCATGACGAGAGCGAGATACTGGATAGAGTACATTAGTGAATAATATTTAAAAGCAGGGCGCAAAGCCACGTTAAAAATTGTGGTAAGTCCCTTCATTGTTCAAGCAATAAGCTATGCTAACATAGTCACTTTGCTCACTCTTAGCCTAACGCTGACCTACCTGACGACTAAGGTTCCAAACTTCATGCAGGGCACTTACGCGATGGTTGGAGTCTACGTTGCTGCAGTAATCATAACGATGCTGAGCAGCAAGTTTCCCTACTACATTGTCATGCCTCTAGCATTCGTGTGTGCAAGTCTTGTTGGTGCAGTTGTAGGCATTGCAACCTACTACATAATAATAAAGCCACTGATCGTGCGTGGCGCATCGACGCTCATGTTAATGATTGCAACATTCACAGGAGACTTCATACTATGTGGAATACTGTACGTTCTCGCTGACATTCTCGTGAACTACAATGTTCCTTACATGATTGGTCTCGCATTCACTAATTACTCACTCATGCTTGGACAATCGATGCCTCTCATACTATCGCTGCTCTCGGTAATAGCACTGTATGTGATACTGTACATAATACTATATCACACAAAGTTTGGAGTATCAGTAAGAGCAGCAGTAGAGAACCCAGCACTTGCTCAGACCATAGGTGTGAACCTTGAGAGAGTTAGACTGTTCTCCTGGATTCTCTCTGGCATGGTGTCAGCATATGCAGGTGTCATATGGCCCTTCATTCCTGGCGTAGGAATATCAAGCCCAACGTACGGCTCCATGCAGCTACCACTAATCTTCGCAGCATTCATAATTGGAGGAATTGAAAGCCTCGTAGGGTCAGTAATAGGTGGCTACATAGTTGGCATATCTCAGACTCTGCTCACTGTACTTACAGGACAGACAGTGTATGGCTTCGTATTTCCACTAGCAGTTATGACAGTGCTGTTACTAGTATGTCCAAGAGGCATAGGTGAACTAATTGAAACACTGATAATCTCTAGAAGATCCCTGAAGAAGGTGTGACCATGGCAAGCATAATACCGTTCCTAGAGTACTTATCCATAATATTTGGAATATACCTGCTAGTATCTATTGGTCTCAACATCGAGGTTGGCTACGCTGGAATACCTGACTTTGGTAAAGCACTATCCTTCGGCATTGGCATGCTCGCAGTCTACCCAATATTCTACAAGTTCCTAGGACCAGCAAGTACAAATCCTGTAACTTCCATAATGATGCTAATAGCAATACTCGTAGTTAGCTTCCTCATAGGCTTCTTAGTCGGCTTCGTAGTTACAGTACCAGCAGTAAGATTACGCGAGGACTACCTAGCCATGTACCTGCTTGGCGTTGCTGTGATCGTAATATGGATACTCCACTACAATGTGTTCGTATGTCCAGCAACAGGTAACTACTTCATAACAATTCCAAACCTGTTTGCGTGGGCTGGCTCAGCAGTTGATAAAGCATGGGCCCTAACCGTAATAATAGTCGCAATAGCAACACTGCTAATCTGCCAGAAACTATGCTCCTCACCATTTGGCAGAATTCTGAAAGCTATAAGAGAGAACGAGATGGTCGTCGAGACCTACGGAAGAAACGTCATATTATTCAAACTTATAGCAATGGGAATCGGATCAGGAATAACTGCAATGGCAGGGGCACTCTACGTTCTCTGGCAGTCCTGCGTATCTATAGGCGTGAACGCACAGCTATACTGGACATTCATACCATGGTTAATAATACTACTTGGAGGATTAGGAAACCTATACGGCACATTAATAGGATCATTCATATTTGCACTACTAGACTGCACACTAAGAACATACCTAAACACATTCACATTACCATTCGGAATACCTGTATCACACGTATTACTATGGATAGGATTCGGCGTAACAATGCTAATAATACTAATATTCAGACCAGAAGGAGTAATACCAGAGAAGCCAATATTCACAAAACCAATAAGAAAACTAAAAGCACTCAAAAAACAGAAAGAATCTCAGAAGCAATAACATTTAATCTATCGAATCTTTCTCTAACTATTTCCGAATTTGAAATAACTTAGTGGGAGAAAAATTCAGAATAGAGATCTAAATCATTTAGTGTCCTTTGGAGCCCCGGCCGGGATTTGAACCCGGGACCTGCCGCTTACGAGGCGGCCGCTCTGACCGGGCTGAGCTACCGGGGCTGCTTCTCGCACGCCTCTTAAGTATAGGACTTTTTAACTCTTACTCTCGCAGAGAAATGTTTATTAAGGCTTTGTGTGGGCTGTTGTTTCGAGGGTCGGCTGCGGCCCCGTAGCTCAGCCTGGATAGAGCGGCGGCCTCCTACCTCCGTCTGGAGGGAGATAGCCGTAGGTCCCGGGTTCAAATCCCGGCGGGGCCGCCAGGCAAAAACAAAAAACAGGGTTCATTATAATCAAATTCCTAATTAGGTAATCTGAAAAAGTTTTTCGACTCATTCTAATATTTAGGAAGACACTGTCAAGACTAGTTATTCTAATCCAAGGAACTTTCTCAGACTTTCTGTTCTCGGTTTTTCTAATACTTCATCTGCATATCCTGCCTCAATTACTCTTCCATTTTCGAAAAATATTACATATTCTGCGAGCCTCTTTGCCTGTTCTATCGAATGCGTTACAAAGACTATGGATACTCTGTCTTTTAGTTTCATTATCGTTGATTCTATTATTCTAGTTGACTCAGGATCTAGATGCGATGTTGGCTCGTCGAGTAGCAGAACTTCAGGATCGAGTGCGAGTGCACGAGCTATTGCAAGTCTCTGAATTTGGCCTCCTGATAGGCTTGATGCGGGCATGTGTAGTCTATCTTTTACTTCTTCCCACAAGTTTGCTAGCTTTAATGCTTCCTCAACTTTTTGTTGAATTTTCTTTTTATCTGAAATCTTTTTCACAGACTTTAGAAAGTATGCTATATTGTCGTATATCGACATTGGCAGCGCTATTGGTCGTTGAAGCACCATTACTACTCTTGATCGAAGGTTCTGCGCATCCATTCTGAATATGTCCTGATCTCTTAGGTAAACCTCTCCGTTAACTACGGCTCTATAAATCTCAATAACTCTGTTAAGAACTCTCAGGAATGTTGATTTTCCTGAACCTGATCTACCCATTATGACTGTCAGCGTTCTCTCTGGTATGTCTACGCTTACGTCTTTGAGTACATGTATGAGGTTTCTGCCCTGTCTATACCAGACGTTCAGTTTACGTATCCTAAAGAGCGGTTTCGCCACGTTTCCGCAAGCTTTGTTCATCTTTTAAGATTAACTAAACATAGAGTAACGTGCCATATATAGCCTATATAGACTTGCATGTGAAAATATATAGACAAGCGATCGAAATAAAACACCTATAGGAATGTTGGTACAGTGACAGCGTGATACTTAAATTATGACTTCAGCTATTGAGCGCGATGAGCAGGAAGATCGTTATCTCTATAGCAATAGTCATCATAGCCGTAATATGCGCTGCTGCAGCAGTACTACTTCACACACCCTCAACTTCGAGACCGACAGGTGCAAAGACTAACGTCACAACTACCACAACTGCAACTACCAAGAGTACGGTAATACTAAACATTGGAGGTGCAACATTTCCTGCAATTCAGTTCTTGTCTGAGTGGATACCTAAGTTCAGGCAGAAGTATCATATAGAGGTCGAGTACTCGCAGGTTGGCAGTGGTGCAGGAATTGCAGGCTTCTTGAGTGGACTATACGACATTGCTCTACACGATCCACCAATGCCAAGTTACGATTGGGAGAAAGCAGTCCAGGAGTACGGTCCCATTCTCGAGTGTCCTGACGTTGTTGGCTCAGTAGCCATAATATACAACATACCAGGGCTGAGAGGAACCCTAAATCTCACAGGTCCGCTTCTGGCAGATATATTTCTAGGAAAAATAACTAACTGGTGTAACAGGAAGATACTCAAGTACAATCCAGGACTAGTTCCAATATGCGAGAAGAATAATTTCAATATTCCAATAAGAGTAGTCGTACGTGCAGAAGCAAGTGGCACAACTTACATATTCACAACGTATCTTAGCTTAGTATCAAAGGACTTTAACGAAACTATAGGACCAAGCTTCTTACCTGACTGGGAGAGTGCTTGGATGAAGTATGCTCATACGATAATTGGAGAGAAGGCAAAGAGAAATGCAGGTGTTGCATTAACAGTCATGCAGACAAAATGGTCGATAGGCTATGTCGAGTGGTCGTATGCTGTGAATAAGCATCTACCTGTTGCAGCTCTACAGAATCCACTTGGCCAGTTTGTGAAGCCTACAGCTGAGACAATAATGAACGCTCTTGAGGGTGCGATAAAGATGGGTGTACTGAAGAAGTTTAATCCACTTGCAGATCTTGCAAAGCTGGGCGTTGTGAAGTACTTCCTGAATGTTCCTGCAAAGGATGCCTATCCCATAGTCTCGTTCTCGTTCCTGACAGTGAGATTGCACTATCCAAGGTCTGAGCTGAGTAAGGCACTTGCAATATACTACTTCCTGAAGTTCATATGGATAGAGGATCCACACTACGTGAAGGGATACCTACCTGTGCCTAAAGAGATAAGAGAACTATGCTTTAACGCGCTGAGACAGCACATGATGGTGGGTAATGAGCCAATAACAAAATTTGCAAAGAACTAAAAGTATCACTGAAAAACCTCGTACATTACGAAGAAGGTCGTCATGAAAACAAGGCTCGCATCATTTCTCTTAACAATTCCCGCACTAGTCTCTCTTGGTCTAGTACTCTACTTTTTGCTAACTCTCGTAGTGTACTCTATACCAGCCTTTGCCACAGGAAGTGTCATAACGTACCCACCATCTCTACCCTCTATCTATGGCTCAATCGTGATCTCGGTCATTGCAGTGATACTAGCAGCAATATTCTCGATATCTCTTGCAATTGTCATAAACGAGTTCCTTCCCCCTGTGCTAGATGACATAGTATCTACACTGATAGACATGATGGCTGCGTTTCCAACAGTGATATTTGGTCTATGGGGACTTCTCGTGTTCTCACCATACTTCAGGAAATACGTGGAGTACCCACTCTACAAGTACCTAGGCTTTCTACCACCTTTCTCCTACCCGCCAGTAGAGCCTAAATCTGCTCTACTGACAGGCGTCGTGCTAGGCATTATGGTGACACCATTTGCGACAGCCGTAATAAGAGAAGCCTACAGGGCAGTGCCGATCGAGATTAGAGAGACTGTGTTATCTCTAGGTGGAGGAAAGTGGGAGATTGTTAAGATAACGCTATCCTACATTAAAGAAGCAATAATAGGCGGATTAACGCTAAGCTTCGGAAAAGCAATAGGTGAGACAGCTGCTGTAGCTATACTGATAGGCGGTGTAAGCTGGTTCTGTCCACTAACAGCGCCCTGTAATGCTATTCCTGCACTAATTGCAAATCGCATACAGTATGCAATGATGAAACCTGAGCTTATTCATGTATTTGCTGCACTTGCACTGATATTGTTTGCACTTGGAAGCGGACTTCTATTTATTGTTAAAAAGATAATTAGAGGAGCGAGAATATGAGATTCAAAGATATCATTCTAGCAATCGCTACAGGAATATTATCGGCACTGCTCCTGTTAATAATAATGTGGATGCTAGTTGATATATTTATTAAAGGCGCAGAGCCATTCCTTGTAGAAGGTCTCAAGGTACTTGTAGCAAATCCTGTACTCTCACCAACAGCCAAGACGTATGGAGGTATAGGCCCAATGCTGTATGGTACCTTCCTGATTGTTGGATTTAGTGTACTAATGGGATTACCAATAGGCTTCTTTACTGGACTATACCTGTACGAGAAGGAGGATAGTAAGTTTGCAAAAATATGCAGATCCTTCCTTGATATGCTTGTTGAGGCACCTACAATATGTTACGGCGTTGTTGTATACTTCACACTAGTACTATTAACAAGGACAGAAGCTGCGATATTTAGCTCTCTATGCTTGACCTTCATTCTGGTACCCTATATTGCTATTCAGACATGTGATGTACTGAAGACACTGCCGCCAGAGCTTAAGGAGACGTGCTACTCGCTTGGTTTAGGCACATGGAGAACGTTGTGGGTCCTGATAAGGGCATGCTCGAGAGCTCTCGTAGCGAACATAATGGTGAGTATAGCTAGAATACTTGGAGAGACAGGTCCGCTCCTGATAACAGCTCTACAAGTAGCTTACTGGGGTCCATGGATATTTGAACCATTTACAAGAAATGCGCCAGCACTAACAACATTCATTTATTTCGCAGCTTTCAGCCCATTCTCAAACATTGAAGCTCTTGGCTGGGCTGCATGTCTCGTATTGACACTAATAACGTTGACATTATTTGTAATTGCTAGAATAATAATGAGAAGTAGATAACACAAAGTTTTTCGAAACTAAGGTTTCACTCTTCTTATATCTCTTGGGAACGGAACTGCATCTCTTATATGATCTAGACCACATATCCACATAACTAATCTATCAACTCCTAATCCAAAGCCAGCGTGAGGCACAGAACCATACTTTCTTAAGTCAATGTACCAGTAGTAGTCCTCTGGTCGTAATCCAAACTTCTTTATCTTTCTAACAAGCTCATCAGGATCCTCAATTCTCTCACCACCTCCAATAATTTCTCCATATCCTTCAGGAGCTAGCACATCGACTGACAATGTTCTCTTTGGATCCTGTGGATCGTTCTTATGATAGAATGCCTTAACTTCTTCAGGAAATCCATAGAGGTGTATGGGTGTGTCAAATTTCTGCATAAGAGCACGTTCCTCATCGGCGCCCAGATCGTCACCCCACTTTACGTTGAAGCCCATTTTCTGCAACATCTCTATAGCCTCATCATATAACACTCGTGGAAATGGTGGCTTTACTCTCTCTAACTTCTCAGTATCGCGTCCTAGTATAGACAACTCTTCGAGTCTCTCATCAAGCACCTTCCTGACAACGTGAGTTATCAGCTCTTCACACACGTTCATCACATCATGCAATCTTGCCCAAGCCATCTCAGCTTCTGCATGCCAAAACTCTGTGAGATGACGTCGAGTCCTCGATGGTTCAGCGCGAAAACTTGGTGCGACAGTGTACACCTTCTCTAGTGAGTATATTAGTGCCTCAAGATAGAACTGTGCACTCTGCGTCAAGTACACGTCTTCTCTATCAAAGTACTTTACTGGGAACAGTGTTGCTCCTCCTTCAACTGCAGCAGATACAAATATTGGACACTGAACTTCGTAGAAGCCTCTACTTCTGAAGTACTCGTGAATTGCCTCAAACACGGTGTGTCTTATCCTTAGCACGGCCCACATCTTTCTGCTTCTGATCCATAGATGCCTAACATCGAGCAAATACTCACTATCTGCCTGTGCCGCAGATGGATTAATTGGAAATGGCTCACCAACAAAGAACCAGATTACATCACTTACATGGACCTCCTTCCCTCCAGGTGCTCTCTGCTCTTCCTTAACAACTCCCTTAACAATTATAGACGACTCAATGTTTAGCTTAGCTGCAATATCGTACACCTCTGGACGATCCTTAGCAAAAACTAGCTGAACAACACCTTCACCATCTCTAAGTAGGACAAATATCTTGTCTCTAAACTCTCTTTTCCTATAGACCCATCCTCTTAGTACTACCTCATCTCCAGGCTTAGCAAACTGTAGAACCTGCTTTGTTGTCCAGATTGTGTACATTCAGAAGAGACAAGTCTAGTTCATTAAAAATAATGTTTTCAGCATGGCTCCTGTACCTGCACTAGAGAATCGGTACACTACTCTGAGGAGGGCGTCTCAGTATAGATCTCGCTCACTATCAGATTTGCATCATGTATAGGACACTTCTCCTGTGCTACAGCACCTACATGATCTCCTTCTCTAAAGACCCTTCTTATCGTGTAGCTACAGTAAGGACACTTGAGCACAGTTATAGCTTTTCCTGTAACTGTCTCAATACTGACAAACATGGTCTTTCTCATGAACATGTACGTGACAAAGATCAGAATCATCATTAGGCTTAACGAGAGAGCCATGAACAGCGCGTAGAGCTCTGTTACGGATATCACTGAGCTACACCTATGGTATTTCCAACTCCTATAAATAAAACTTCTTCGCCTTCTTTCGCAACTTGTTCAATAATCTTACAAACTCTTTCAACAGCTTTATTCGTAGCCTCGGCAATGTCCTTAGTCATCAGTGTGAGTGCCTCAGGCATGCTCATCTTTATCAGTACTGCATAGATCGGTATCCTGTACTTTGTTGCTAATGTCTCTATGTTAAACTTCTCAACACCTATTCCGCCAATTGCTACGCCAATACCCTCAGTTATGGTACCAGTCTTCTCTCCCTCTAACTTGAGGGCAGCATCGACGGTTATTATTGCACGTGGTTTGACCCCACAGTGCTCTATTAGGTATGTCACAGCATCGTCTAACCTACCTGTAGAGGAGCCAGGTCCAAGAGCCTTTATGACGTAGACTATCCTTCCCTTGTACCTACATCTTGCTATGTAAGTATCTTCGACAGAGTGCGAAAGCGGCTCAACGCTCTCGCATTTTTCTCTCAAGAACTTGAAAGCTGTCAATGGTCCTGCGCTGTCTCCTATTGGCTGTCCCTTAATGAAGGCGTTTATTGCACCGCTTATCGCATTGACTGCCTCCTTTATCTGAGGTATGACCATGTATATCTGTAGCAGAATGTAGAAGTTTCTGTACTTCATGCCGAGCCTGTAGTAGTGCATCACTATCTTGTATATCAGGTTGAGACTACGCAGAGCCTCGACGCTGCTCACAATGTTCTGTATTACATGTTTATCGACAGGTATGAGCCTCCTTATAGCATCCTCAAGCTCCTTGTTATACAGTGTTATTATGTGCTTAAGCTTGTTCACTATACCCTGCGTCTCAAGCTCAGTCGGCTGAATTAGCACATACTCTATTAGATCCTTTATTTTACTCTCTATGTCTTTCCTAGTCACGTTCTGTATATTATTCTTTCTAACGATATTCTCTATAGTATTTACAACACTTGTAAAACTTTGATTTAATACTCGCCCAAGATCAGATAGCAGTCTATTAATTGTTCCAGATAGACGAAGAAGCTGATAGTAGTCTCCAAATACTAGCGGAAATATGAAAAATGCAAATATTAGAAACAGCCACCAGAGCCAGTTATAGAGATAGTAGTTTGAAGTCTGGCGCGTAGCTTCCTGAAGAGATACCATCAGTGCATGCAATGCCAACATTACCTCTTGCATTACGGCTACCTCTAATATTTAAACATATGCCGCTGAGCTGATGTAACTTTAAAAGTAACACAAGCCTCACAAAACCGTAATGAAGTATCGACTAATGGACATCCTCGCCTGTCCCTATGACAAGACGTTTCCCCTCGTTCTAATAGTCATAGAAGAGAAAGAGTACCCTGAAAGGAAATACGAATGGGAAAAGAAGCCCTTCTGTGAGGAGTACTGCGGGCTCTTGAAGAAGAGCATTAAGGAAGTAGGCGAGTCTGCTCCTTGTGAAGAATGTATAAAGAAGGAAGTTGTCACAGGTGTACTATACTGTCCATCCTGTGGACGATGGTATCCCATAAAGGAAGAAATACCAATATTACTACCTGACGAGCTTAGAAGTCAAAAAGAGGATATAGAGTTTCTACAGTCAATTAAAGAGAAACTTGAGAAAGCAGCACCCGATCTTGCGCAGAAAATTCTATACGAAGGAAAGCCATTTAATATCAAACAGTAAATTAGTACTAAACAACTTAATTACTCACCCCTAGTCTCTACTTGCTGAGCTTCCTCAGATACTTGCTCCTTCTCGCTCGCTAGTTTATACTTTGTTATTTCTATCTCCAAAGTTTCTAAGAAGTCTTCAAACTTCTTTCTAAATATCCTAAATGCCTCTTCTACAAGATCTCTCATAGGCATGTTTCCAAAAGATTCTATCCAGAACACATACGTATTCTCTTTCCAATCAACTTTCAGCGCACCTTCACATACTTGCTCACAGGTCTTCCATCTATTGAATGTACATTTCTCAACATCAACTATGCTTAGCTTATCATCTTTCCAGTCAATTGCCTCCGGACAAATTTCTTTACATAATTCATAGCACTTCCTATTAGAAGGATCGACAACTGTCACCTGCGGATAGTAGTAGTATGCAGCTAGACAGGCTTGCCATTTTACATGTTCTCTTGCTCTGCCGAGCCTAGCATATGCTTCAAGTATTATTCTCTGTCCTTTAGCAAGCTTGACAATTGGTATATCCTCGTATACTGGGCCAAAGTCAGGGTCTTCAGGTTTTAGATCTCTACTATACACGACCATCGGCTCCTTAGCCTCGACTTGAAGCTCGAGCTTCACTGTGCACTGCGAAGGATCAACTATGCCTTCTTCACACTCTTCTATCTTTGGTAACTTCTTCAAGTCCGTCTTCAGGGGAATCATTGCTAGCCTATGTGCAAGCACTTCATCGAACATGACCGATGTATTGTCCAGTATAACAACCTCGTCTATTGCTAAGACAGGAACATCCGCAATAAGTACTCTCCTAAAAGCGTTGATTAGAGGCGGAGTTAGTCCCGAAACTACGAACTTCAGATATCTATCGCTTCGCTCTAGTATCCTAACTTCGATGGGCATTCAGGCGAAGTGTAAAATTTGAACAGTAATAAACTATTCTCGAGCAGAGAAAATTCCTAACCTAAGACTGGGACTGAGCGGTCGAGGGCTTCTTTTCCTTCTGCTTCTGCATCTTTCTCTGCATCTTCCTTATCCATGTCTGCTTGCGTGGATCACGCTTGAACTTTATCATGCTTACGAAACATCTTCTACTGCAGAATCTGAGTATTGTTCCGTCTGTCTTAACGTACATTAGGCCGTATCCTGGCGGTATGGGGGCTCCACAGAACGAGCACTTGTACACCTTCATCTTCTATCGAGAGGGTTCCCGTGAACTTACTTATTTAAAAATATTCCTCGCGAAGATTCGCACACAGAGAACGACTTTTGTATCAGATATACAGTTTTTATAAGTTGACTATCATGAGGGTTGCATTCGTATCAACGTTCCCGCCAGCTAAGTGTGGAATAGCGGAGTACACGTACGATCTTGCTAGTGCAATGTTACAGCTGCTTAGAGGAAGGATAAGTATAACGGTATTTAGGTTTAATGTTAAGGAAGGAACATCGCAAGATACGTACGAGAACCTTGAGCTAGTACGCACAGTTGATGTAGGCATCGCTGGTCAGCCCGACTATGGTAAGATACTGAACGAAGTCTCGAGAGAAGGACAATTTGATGTTATTCACATACAGCACGAGTACAGTATCTTTCCCGCAGATGCTAAGTTCCTAGACTTTCTAAGAGAACTGAAGAGACACTGTTGTCAACTAATTGTAACATTACATAATGTTAGACATCCGCTGCACTATCCTGGAATAGAGAAGTTTCAGCGTAAACTATGTGAGATCGTTGACGTAGTCATAGTACATAGCTCACTTCAGGAGATGGAGCTCCTTCATCAGGGAGCTTCTCAAGATAAGATAGTCAGAATACCACATGGCACTAGAATAGCTAGACTGGTAAGTAAGCTAGATGCTCTTAAAGAACTCAACCTGAACATTCCAAGCAACTTCAAGATAATACTAGTACAGGGATTCCTTAGGAGAGACAAAGGACTACACATAGTGCTAGAGGCAATGGATCTCTTACTGAACAAGTACAATTACCGCGAAGCCGTGCTACTTGTTGCAGGTCAGATACAGGGACCCGAAGCAAACAAAGATTATGTGACAGAGTTTCTGAACAAGCTTAAGAGGATAGAAGGACACTTCATTGTACTTAACAAGTACCTGACTAGAAGAGAGATAGATCTAGTATACTCAGCTGCTGACCTGATAGTATTCCCCTACGTAGACGTCTCAGGAGATATTGGCGTCAGTGGAGCCTTTCACCTAGCCCTTGGAAGCTTCAAGCCTATACTATGTGCACGCGTGCCAAGACTCATAGAGTGTTATGAACTAGCTCCAAGACTAACATTTCCACCACAGAACCCTGAAGCACTTGCAGCAAAGATGTATCTAGTATTGACAAATTACGAGAGAGTACTAAGCTACATGAAACCTCTGATACAGTATGCGCACGAGACAAATTGGATAAATGTAGCAAAAATACACCTAAGACTATATGCTGGAGAAGAACCATACATGGTAGATCTACATTACGAGAAACTGCCACACAAGACAGAGTACATTAAAGTTAGTAAGAAAGTACCATCCTCAAAATCTACAAGTGTCTAAATATCGACAACATACTGAATTCTCCACATTGAATCAACTTGCTTAATCTCCATCATGTGATAAGTCATGGCCTTTATTATAGTTCCCTTGAACCCATGCTTATTCTTATCATAATCCTCTCCTAAAAGCACTGCTTTCAACCTGTATTTATCATCCTCTTTTACTATCTCTAACTTCTCTATTTTCCCAAAAGCAAAGTTCTCAGCATCTAACCTATACAAAAGCTCGTCTATCCAATTAAATAACAGTTGTTCCAGGTCTATCCCCTCAACTTCAACTTCTATACGTTTCTTTGGCTCAACCTTTGATGTGTCATAGATAAAGTTAGCAAAACCGTAGGCAGCATTCTCGAATGCCTCTTCCAAAGAACAGCCATATGCTATTATCATTACATCTGCTGTGTGTTCTGCATATTCGAAGGGCTTCTCTATTTTACAAATGTTCTGGCTAGACATAGCTCTTCGAGAGTTTTCTAGTTGATGATTAATTATAAAGGTTGATGTTGTTAAGAAGTTTCTTTAAATGTTAGAAGTTGGTGGGCCCGCCGGGATTTGAACCCGGGACCTACGGGTCTGGAGCTACGGCCGGCCCCAGTGTAGAGGGACCGTCCGCCGCTCTACCTTGCTGAGCTACGGGCCCTATCTATCGTTTAGGCTACTTGTCAATTGACTTTTAAGTCTTTCTTTAGAGACCTCGTGATCGTGTTTTAGAAGGGATTTTTATACGATCGGTATCTCTATGCTATACTAAGCTATGGTTTTTGAGAAGTGTCCAAATGCTGAGCATGGTGCAGAAGTTCGAGAGTTTAGAACTATCGATATTGTTAAGCGTCTTGGTGTCATATCTCCAAATCATATTCATCTGAAAAACTATCCCATACCTAATCCTGTATCAGCATTTAATGCATCATGTCTTGTCGATTCGTCTACAGGTACGGTGTATGTATATGCTAGGATAATAATAGGCTACTACATGTACGTTAGCGCTATTGCGCTTCTAGAAATTCCTATAGACGATATACTGAGCGGCGCGGTGAGTTTCTGTCACTATCCTGCCGCGATTGTGCTCTATCCATCTGTGAGGTATGACATATGGGGAACAGAGGATCCTAGAGTACAGGAAATAGATGGAAGAGTGTACATGCTGTATGCAGGTAGGACAATAAGCTACTTTAACCCTGCCGTCAGGAGAGAGCGAACATTGCCAATAGTTGTTCTCTGTCAAGAATCGAGAAGATGCTTGAAGATAGGTGCAATAGTCATGCGTCGAGGCTTGAGAGAACTAACCATAAGTGACAAGGATGCTGTCCTGCTTGATGTTGGTGATCCAGAGTGGATCTACGTTCTCCATAGACCTCACCTAATGAATGAGAGACACTATCTAACGGCAAGTATTATCCCGAAGAAGATGCTTGAACCTGGCGAGTGTGTGAGAGAGATAGAGGTACAGAACACAAAGGTAGTTCTCGAACCAGCAAAGTTTGAGCTTAAGCTTGGCTGGGCAACACCTCCTGTCCAGACTGGCCCAAACGAGTACCTGGTTCTTATTCATGGAGTCGATAAAGACATAGAGTGCTACAGAGCCTTCGCAGCGTTGCTAAGATATGATAAGGATGTTGGCTTGAGAGCGGTTGCTGTGACGCCATGTTACATACTTGAGCCCAGAATGATGTACGAGGTGTATGGAGATAGGCCATTTGTTGTGTTCCCATGTGGCATGTGCAGAATTGGGAAGTCCGAGCTCTTGGTCGTGTATGGGGCAGCGGACTACGTAATAGGGTTTGGTCTCATAAATCTGGATGATCTAATGGCTCTTCTAGACAAAGGCAGACTTGAGTAGTGCATCTCATATCAGCACATTATTTAAACAAGTCTCTAACCTAACTTAGAGACAAGATAATGACAACACTGATTCGTCAAGCGCGATCTGGCACAGTCACGGAAGAGATGAAGATAGTTGCTCAACAGGAAGGTGTGAGTCCTGAGAAGATTCGTGATAGGATTGCTAGAGGAACCGTAATCATATTGCGAAACCTGGCTCACGAAGGTGTCAAGGTCAAGGGTGTTGGACAGGGACTGACCACGAAGGTTAACGTCAACGTTGGCACAAGTAGCAGAGTATGTGACATAAAGATGGAGATTGAGAAAGTGAAGATTGCTGTAAAGTACGGTGCTGACACGATAATGGACTTATCAACTGGCGGAGACTTAGATTACATCAGAAGGATACTGCTAAAAGAGGCTGAAGGTCTGCCCTTCGGCACCGTACCAACATATCAGGTATTCATTGAGTCTTTCAAGAAGTATGGATCTGGAATAGAGTTCTCTGTAGATGACTTGTTCAATGTTGTCGAGCGTCACCTGAAGGATGGTGTTGACTTCATGACAATACATGCTGGAGTAACAAAAGAGCTTGCGAAGAGACTCGTAGAATCTGATAGAGTTATACCTGTTGTTAGTAGAGGAGGCGAGTTCATAATCGCATGGATGCTTCATCACGACAGAGAGAACCCATACTACGAGTACTTTGACTATCTGCTCGAGCTATTTGCGCAATATGACGCAACAATAAGTCTAGGAGATGCGCTTAGACCTGGCTCAATCTTTGACGCACACGACGAGTTTCAGGTAGGTGAACTACTTGTCGTTGCTAGATTGGTGAAGCGTGCTAGAGAGAAGGGGGTCCAAGTCATGGTTGAAGGTCCAGGACATATGCCACTTAATGAGATTGTGTGGGATGTTAAGTTGATGAAGAAGCTTACGAGAGGAGCACCATATTATCTACTTGGTCCTCTCCCCACTGACATTGCCGCACCCTATGACCATATTGCATCTGCCATAGGTGCAGCAATTGCAGCATCTGCAGGTGCTGACCTACTTTGCTATCTGACACCAGCAGAGCATCTTAGTCTTCCAACACCTGAACAAGTAAAGGAGGGATTGATAGCTCACAAGATAGCTGCCCACGTTGCAGACATTGTGAAGCTTGGGCCTAGAGCTAGGAAAAATGACTTTATAGTAAGCAAGCTCAGAGCTGAACTAAAGCTATCCGAGACCGTGAAGTACCTCATGTATCCTGAAGAGGCGGAGAAGGTGCTCAATCAGTTTGGAAAGGTTGAAGAGGGGCCATGCACCATGTGCGGATCGTACTGTCCAATACTTCACTTCATAATGTCTAAGAGAAAGCTAGAGGAGAAGGAGCATAAGTGATGAGCCCGACCACTACTGAAGACTGATGACAAGCTTTAGGGCTGACATAACTAAAGCTTAAAGCACCTTCTAGAACCCACGGTTCTCAGTATGGTTAAGAGACCACCAAAGCCAACATTCCTGCACGTGTGGAAGACCTCGATAAAGCCACTCATTGAGGAGCTTGAAGTAGATTCGAAGGTGTTATCCATATGCAACACGTTCATGTGCAAGCTCTGGGACCTGAAGACCAAGTATGGTGGTCAAGTAACTAGAGAGCTCGTTGAGAACGTCAGGAAGGAGATTGAGCATATACTCAGCAGGCACAGTGATGTTGATAGAGAAAAACTGAGAGAAGCCCTAGTCCGAGTTGCGAAAGCCTTTGGAATAGAGATCTCCTAGTATCGTACTTCTGTTTTAACAAACACTTTTTCATCCCCGTCCTGTAAACTACTGCTAGTATGAGAAAGATTGTCGTAATTTACGATGATGCCTTTCTGAAGCATGCTCCACCGCGTTATCATTGTGAGAGTCCTGCAAGAGTACGCTCAATAGTCGAGCATTTGAAGGAGCTTGGTTTGCTTGATAAACTTCTTGTTAAGCCTAGGCAAGCCTCAGTTGAGGATCTGTACCTTGTTCATGATAAGAACTATGTTGACATAGTGATGAGGCTGCTTGAGAAGGGAACACACACGTACATTGATGGTGATACGTACATATCACCGGGGACGAGAGATGCTGCACTTACAGCAGTTGGCGCAGTCATGACTGGGGTAGATTTACTGCTGAGTGGTGAGGCACAGTGCTTCTTTGCTCCTGTTAGACCACCAGGACATCATGCAGGTGTTGCAGGTCGAGCACTAACTGCGCCAACTCAGGGCTTCTGTATCTTTAACAATATTGCAATTGGCGCAGAGTACGCACTTAGGAGAGGTGCGAAGAAGGTTGCTATAGTGGACATCGATGCACATCACGGAAATGGAACACAGGAAATATTCTACACCACAGACAAGGTGCTGTACATTAGTCTTCATCAGGACCCTCTAACTCTGTACCCTGGAACAGGCTTCATACATGAGGTAGGTGAAGGAGCAGGAGAAGGATTTAACGTGAATATACCTATGCCACCGGGAAGCTGTGATGATGTGTACATTCAGGCACTTGAGGAGATAGTTATGCCAATACTCGAACAGTATCGACCTGACATTGTTCTCGTATCGCTCGGCTTTGATGCTCACACGAACGATCCCTTGACTGGACTTGACATAACTCTACACACATACGAGGCCCTGTTCCTAATGTTAAAGCGAGGTCTCGAGAAGGGACTCTTCAGAGGAGTGGGGTACGTGCTAGAGGGAGGTTACGATACTGGAGTACTTGCAAAAGGTAGTGAAATTCTCGTTAAGATAATGCTAGGCGAGGACTATAGTGTTGGAGAGAAAGAGACTGAAAGTCCACAAGCTATTCAGCAGAAGGCTAGGAGAGTCCTGAAGGAGGTTCGAGAAGTACAGTCAAGGTACTGGAACCTGAAGTAGCAACAAATTAAAACTCTCTCTACTTGACCACAAAACCATGCGAATAGACAAGAGATGCCTAGTATGTCCAATAGGACCAAGAGAGTGTGTTAAGAAAATAGTAGAGAAAGTTCACCTACTTCCAAGAAAACTCAGACCAGCACATCCATGGACAATAGAGTGGTGCCCCTACCTGAGAGGCTATAGGCCAGACCCAGAACTACTAAAGAAAGCTGAAGAATATCTAAAGCAACTACAGCAGAAGTCCACTTCCTAAAACACAATTTTAAATGAAAAAACTTCTAGAAGACCTAGTAAAGTGCGTTGATTCGCTACAGGCAGCTACAGGAGCAGAGAGAATTCTTCTGAAACTTTTACAGAAACTAATTAAAAATCTTATAGAAAACATTACAAAAGGCCAAGACATTGTGTCATGCTGCGCCTATCTTAAACTCACTTTAGAGACTACAATACTGTTAAAATATCTCCGAGAGAAGTATAGAGACAATCAAGAAGGAGCACTTAGAGAATTACAAATACGTTCTCGAAAAGGACAAAGTTTTAGCATTAGAATGTTGACAGACTCTAAGCATATTGTTGGTCGTATAAAGAAGGAAATACTTAACACCTATCTAGATGTGTGTAGATTTGTACATCCATCAAGTGACTTAATTAACGTACTACTAAAGTATCAAAATAATTTTGATAGCATCCTTCAGGACCTCATTATAAGAGTGTCCGATTATGTACTATACTTGCTACTCTTAACGTTTGGCAAAAACGAGAATATATGCGGAGTGTGTCTATCATATAATCTTCAGAGATGTTCAAAATATTGTTCAAGAGGCTAAGTTAGCGCTGCTGTTTCATTATATCACTACATAACTTTGATATTTTATCACCTAGGTAATGTATGTTCTTAAGGACTTTACCTTTCTGCATTTTTTCAATTTCAGATTTTGGGAACAGCGCCACTGTTACTGCTATTGTTCTTCCTTTGAAGTCTTGTACCGCTACTATATCTCCTTTATTGAAGTCTCCTATGAATTCTTTTATTCCAGGTCTCATTACGTCTGCACCATTTAATATGTGAGGAACTGCGCCGTCGTCTACTTTAACTGTTGGATAGTTTACCTTTTTTAGATAGAACATTGTTAGTAATGGAATATACTTCTCTTCTTCACTTTCTGATATTTTTACTCTTACTTTAGCGAATAGTGGCTTTCCGTCGAGTATGTATATTGTTAGTTTATCATCTACTTCCCACATCTCTATGTTCTCTGCCTCGTCTAGTGCAGACTTGATGTTCTCATCCACTTGCCTTGCTAGACTTTTGACATCTTTCTTGCTTAGGAACTGGCGCTTCATGTAGCTTAGATCTCAGTTTAGTATATCAGTTCTAAAAAGTCTAGGAGTGCGACAATGAGCACCTCGTCAAAGATACGTGAAGTACTTAGGGAAATTGTCAAGGATAAGATACTGAAATTCCTGCTCAGATACTGTAGGTGCGTAGAGGTTGAGCATAAGTATGGTGATATCCTGAAACTTCGCGATAAGTTAGAGGAGATTCAGAAAAAGGTTATTGAGAAGGAGGAGTTTTCTTTAGAAGAGTCTAACCTTAGAGTTGTTGTAAATAGAAGGTTTCTTACGAAAGTTGTGTGTATAGAGTATGGAGGTGCTCAGTACTGTGGAGATGATGCAAATGTGTTTTTGGCACGTGTTAGAACTCTGATAGAGTGGTATGTTAATGATTGTAATTTAGATAATATACTGTTTGAGACTATAGAGAATAACGATTTTAATTTGCTTGAATTCGTTAAAAGAAACTTAGACAATTTTAGGAGATTATGCCTCGGTGAGGAGGTTCAGTTAGACAAGAGTATGCTCGAGGATTTTGCTCGTGAGGGTGTTGATATTGCAATTAAGGAGTTTAGAATACGTAGGAGTGTATGAAGGTCTGGACTATCAAGCTAAGTGGGAGAGTCTTTGATAACTTTGAGCTAGTCAAAAGGTACGTCAGTATATTTAGGACATTGCTGACTGCTGTTCCTGATCTTAAGCTTGTCATTGTTACTGGTGGTGGTGAAATTGCTCGAAAATACGTGAGTATAATACGTGAACTTGCGAGAAATGAGTCGCTGGCCGATATTGCAGGGATACTGGTCAGTAGATTGAATGCGCAGGTACTTATCTCAGGTCTTGAGGAGGCTTATCCTAAGCCTCCTGAGACAGTTAGTGAGTTTTTGCAAGCATTCTCTACTTATCGAGTTGTTGTATGTGGTGGTCTACAGCCAGGTCAGTCGACAGCAACTGTTGCTCTACTATTAGCAGAGGTCTCGAGGTCTAGAGATGTTGTATTTTGTTCCAATGTAGATGCTGTGTATACTGACGATCCTAGGAAAAATCCCAATGCTAGAAAGCTCGAGAAGATAACACTATCAGAACTTGAGGAAATTCTTAGAAGAACGTCTGATATCAGGGCAGGTACGTATCAGCTGATTGATCAGTGGGCAATAAATATTGCTAGAAGGGCTGGAATTAGGATTTACATTACTGACTGTAGAAGACCTGAGCTAGTTCAGGAGATCGTGCTGAGAGGCACTGGGTATGGAACACTTGTAGTGCCTGATTAGCAATGTCGATACTAGAAGTACTCACGCTGTTCTGTCTATGTTTAATCCCGGGACTAGAACCAAGGTATGTAGTGCTGTTAGGACTTGCTAAAGGCTATTCATTACTCACTGTGCTTGCTATAACGTTAACTAGTACTGTAATTCTCGCATTATTGCTCTCGTATGCTATGCCTCTTATTGATAGGCTCATGAATTATCTACAGGGTACCTATCTTAGGAAAGTATCTGAACTATATTTCAAGTATGTTAACTATGTAAGAAGAAGATCATATAAATACGCTAGTCTTGGACTGGTTGGAATTATTTTATTTATTGCAATTCCTGTACCAGCAACAGGCATGTGGACAGGTGCAATACTTGGACATTTACTTGGTCTTAACCGTTGTCGCATGTTTCTATCACTTCTCCTTGGCGGTATAGCATCACAGCTTATTGTACTTCTTACAGGATATTTGCCTCTACTTTCACTTCTGAAGATTACTTAATACTCTCTCAGGCAGAGCTAAATCTAGTGAGCGTACAGTTAGAAGACAAATTTGGCAGAAGAATATCTCGTCTACGAATAAAGGTCACAAGTAGATGTAATTATCGTTGCTTTTTCTGCCATAGTGAAGGCTCTACCGAACACTCGGACTTGCTAAGTCCTGACGATATCGAGTTTATTGTTAAGACACTGTCTAAGCTAGGTATCAAGAGGTTTAAGATAACTGGCGGAGAACCATTACTTAGAAAAGATATTGTTGATATTATTCATAGAATAAGTCATTATAATCCTGAAGACATTTCTCTCTCTACAAATGGATACTTTTTAAACAATATTGCTAATGATCTTCGAAAAGCAGGACTAAGGCGAATCGATGTCTCTGTCCATACTTTAGACAGGAAAAAATACGTACAAATGACAGGAGTTGACGGTCTTGAGAAGGTACTGGAAGGTCTAAAGGTTGCTAATGATGTAGGATTT